>JGI24890J29729_1000008_pt1 | contig 264637 bp, 354 predicted proteins | sample FreactcultureFD7_FD_29729 | JGI IMG/M metagenome (IMG submission 29729) | reverse complement strand
TGCTTGAAAAGGGAAACTATGATCCAGTCGAAAAGCTGATCAAAGATGCAGTGCAAATTTCATTGACAAAAGACATGGGTACAGATTACTTTGCTGATCCCAAGGCACGACTGAACGCAATCAGAAACAACAACGGTCAAATTTCAACAGGTTGGCCCTGTCTTGATAATAAGCTGTATGGTGGTTTCAATCGCGGAGAACTTCAAATCTTCGCAGGAGGATCAGGTAGTGGTAAGTCATTATTCATGCAGAACTTGGCAGCCAACTGGATGCAAATGGGTCTGAATGGTGTGTATGTCACACTAGAACTTTCAGAGCAATTGACTGCATGGCGTATTGACTCAATGGTCACTGATGTTGCAACACGTGATGTGTTCAAGAACATTGACGATGTTGAACTCAAGGTCAAGATGAGTGCTAAGAAGTCTGGTAAGTTTTACATCAAGTATATGCCAGCACAAAGCACAGTCAATGACATACGCTCGTACATCAAGACACTACAAATGGAAAAGGGTATCAAGGTTGACTTCTTGTGCATTGACTATCTTGACTTGTTAATGCCAGTATCGACCAAGGTATCACCCTCAGACTTGTTTATCAAAGACAAGTACGTGTCAGAAGAACTTCGCAATTTAGCAAAAGAACTGAATGTACTGTTTGTCACAGCATCACAGTTGAATCGTAGTGCGGTTGAAGAAGTTGAGTTTGATCACTCACATATCTCTGGTGGTATTTCAAAGATCAATACAGCCGACAACGTGTTTGGTATCTTTACCAGTCGCTCAATGCGTGAGCGTGGTCAGTATCAGATTCAATTGATGAAGACTCGTAGTTCGTCAGGTGTGGGTCAGAAGATTGATTTATCGTTCAACGTTGAGACCCTGCGTATCTTTGACGATGGAGACAGTACAGGATACACAGCTACAAGTCAAAGTGCATCTACTCTGCTGAGTAGAATCAAGACCAGTAGTTCGGTGACCAATGTAGTAGACGACGAAGACGAATTTATCCCACAAAAGAAAGTTGTGGCAAACGTACAATCAACTGCACTAAACGCAATGCTGAGCCAGATCAAGAGCCAGAAATAAATTTGTACCCATTATAAGATAAATACTCTATTATGAAAAAGAACACTCGCAGTTTGCTCGAAGAACTTGAATCGATCTCTAAAAACAGAGACACGCAACACATTATTGAGAATCGTGCAAACAACGTCATTGCCAGTGCTATACATCTTCTAGAAGTAATTGCTAGAAATTATACACCTGAGCAAGCAGCTATACTTGAGCGCAAGCTATTGATCGCAATCAAGAATCGTGACGGCGAGAAGTTTGCTAAGAGTTTGAAAAGATCAAAGGGTCAAGAATGAGAGCTAGAGAGATAAAAAAGAAAAAAGTTGACGAGGGCGTACTTGACTCACTACAAAACGTGTACAAGACTTCTACGATGGGTCAACAACGTCAGGCCAATGCGACCACAAAAGCTGCTGAAACTAAGTTCTCTCTTAATCTTGCCACGCTTATTGCTAGAGCAATTCAATCTGGGTCTGTGACTACCCCAGTTACACCTCCTCCGCCTCCTTTGCCTGAATCACGTCACTATCAAATATTTGACACATTAGTCGAAGCGTTGATCGATGAGGTTGCTCCTCCGCCGCCTCCCACGATTGTTATAAAACGTGGATCAATTACAAAGTTAGTAAAATCATATGTGGATCAACTAGTCAGACAATATAATTGGAAAAATAATCCAGGATTAAAAACACATAGCAATCAACTTGCCGGTCAAATTGAGACCGCAGTTTCAACCAATTTAAATAATATACTCGCGGCAAAAGGAGCAGCAATGATTCCGGCGATTCAGAAGGTCGCCGCCACGCCAATAGATCAATTGTTCAGCACAATGTATCAATGGGAACAAACAGGACAAAACGGTGGAGGAAGACAAAGTTCTTCGGATCGACCGCCTGATGCTCCACGTCCATCTGGAGAAAAAATCTCTGCGACCAATGTAACTCCGGCTGATCTAGAAGCTATTGATAAGATTGCTGATTTCTTGAAAAGAGCGGCCGCTTCCCCAACAATATTTGATGACGAAAGACCAGATTTTGAAAGATACAAAGACGCAATCAAGAAACTAGCTGCGGGACTATAATGACGCCAATGATCAAAGACTTTGCAAAGTGTGGCTGCGGACGCAGTGAAAGCGGCTTCTGCGATGGCAGTCATGCGCTTACAGTTGAAGCATACACCAAGCGTTTAATGTCTAAGCTTCCAGAATTCACAATCTTTCCAGAAACAGACTCGGACAAGCCAGTCCCATACGCTCCAACATAATCATACAGTGAAATTCTAGTACGATAGCTATTCGCTCTAAATAAGAGCATGAATATCAAATGCTATACATTGTATGATATTACCAAAAGCAATATCACATTCAGAAAGAAGTTTGTTGAAATCGTCAGTACTGACGAGCGCAAGTCACGCAGTCAGCAATCCAATTTTGAAACGATACTACAGATTATCAATATGCGTAGTCAGCCAGAAAACATCAGCGAAGTCGAGCACATTGAAATCGACACTAGCGACATGGAACAGTACAAGTTTGGCTATCTGTACGAAAAGGAAACCATAAAAGACAACAAGATTTCAGTTTGGAAGTTCATGTTTTCTATTGATCATCCAGATGTATTTCATAATGGTATTGAGGAATTGGGCTACTTGCTTACTGACTGTGAACAAGTCCCCATGATAACGGGATTAGACGAGACATTCAAGCTGTCAAATCAAATGAATGTTACCGCTGAGATGAAGAATATTTACTTTGAGATTGTAAAATGAAAAAATCAAAAAAGGTACTTAATGATCTTGGAACAGTAATCGAGCATACTCTTGAGAGATTGCTAGACTCAGTTATCATCATGATTGGCAAACAGTATGTGATCTTTAATAAATATAGTATCACACGTACAGACAAATGCATCTTAGTCTTTCGCAGATCAGATCATCTTAACATTGAATTTGAACGAATGAAACACGCAATGATTTGGATCATGCTAGATCATACCTGCAGATACAGTGAGCGTGATAGAATGAAATTTCTAGACAGCGCACTGTCTAGTGTTGATATTGATAAGAAGATTCACGAAAAACTAAAGGCTAAAAACAGAAATGATACTGAGTTGTTTCTGTTATACAAGACAAAGATAGATGTTGACAAACGTAAAGAAAAACGAATAATTGCTGAAATTGATAAATACTTTAAAATGGCAAACACTATCAGTCATATACAAGGAAATAAAAAATGAAATTAACAGAAATGGCCCAACCAAAGAAAAAACAAACACAACGTGCGCTGCGTGAACACTTTGAGATCAACATTGATCTTAACAGCATGAACGCATCTAAAACTCGTGCTATGCTGACTAAGGTTCGTGGTCTGCTAAAAGAATCTGCTCGTACAGCGTACGGCACAAACGCTTCTCCAGCACATCTTAAGCTTGTAATGATGGAGCAAATGCTGACGCAGCACTATGGCGATATCAAAGTTCAAACACGAATCGTGACTGAGAACGAAGAAGTTGAAAAGTCACAAGTTATTCTTGCTGCTCAAGACTTGATCGATCAACTGCAAAAGATGGTTGAGCAAATCTCGAAAATGAACGCAGAAGAATTGCCTGCTGTTGTTAGCGGTATCTCTAATGAGATCGGTACATCAGAAAGTGAGTCATACAATCAAAGCGTATCAGAAGCATTGACAACTCTATTGTCTGCTGTAACTGCTGCAAAAGGTAGCTTGACTTCATCAATGGGCGCAATCACCGGTGAAGGTGGGGGTGATATGGGTGGTGATGATCTTGGCTTCGGCGGCGGCGAAGAAGAAGATTTTTCGGGTGAAGAACCATTACCAGGCGGCGGTGAAGAAGAGTTTTCGGGTGAAGAAGAAGCAGACATTATGCCTGAACTACCAGAGCCAGAAGAAGAACTTGGCGGTGCTGGAAGAGAGCTTCGCTAAAGTGAGATTGTTTGAATTCGACACGTCATCAATAGACGACAATAGTATGCGTATCAAACTGACTGGTATCATCAGTCAGATACACGCAAAGTCAAAGGATCAGGGTTTCAAAAAGCCCTACTCTTTGACTGCGCTATTGAACATTCTTAGTGATGCTGGTATCCCACTTGACGAAGAACAGTTTCGTGAAATGGTCAAAGAAGACCCACTCAAGAACTTGATTTCAAACATCAAGGGCAACAAAGTCATATTCAAGGGCGATAGTGATTCGGAAGATTCAGAAATGGAAGAGCCTGACGCAGATACAAACGTTCTTGACAAAATGGCCAAACGAGCGTCTAAGAAACGAGACTAATCAATCCATTTCTATTGACAATGATACATTATTGTTGTATAATAGCTACATGATCTCACTATACATTCCAAAATTTGACTATAAGCCATTGCTACGTGAAAACGTCAATGGCAAACGTCAGTACAATACTCCCGATCAACAACGAGTCCCGTCAGTCACTACGATTCTGTCTGCTACTGAGCCACAAGAAAAGCGTGACTCACTCAACAAGTGGCGCAAGCGAGTTGGTACTGAAAAAGCGCAAGCTATCACAACTGAAGCAGCTAATCGTGGCACACGTATGCACACCTATCTTGAAACATACGTCAAAGAGGGCACAATCAATGATCGCCCAACAAACCCCTATAGCTGGGCTAGTCATGCAATGGCAAAGATTGTTGTAGAACAGGGTCTACAAAATGTAAACGAGTTTTGGGGAGTAGAAGTTCCAGTATATTTCCCGTCTATCTATGCAGGTACTACCGACTGTTGTGGTATTCATAATGGAAGCGAATCGATTCTTGACTTTAAGCAGTCTAACAAGCCTAAGAAAGAAGAATGGATCGATGACTACAAGATTCAACTTGCTGCTTATGCCGCAGCACACAATGAAGTTCATGGTACCAATATCAAAAAGGGCGTTGTACTCATGTGCGTTAAGCCAGAGCAAGACGAAAAAACATTTGAGATCATTACTTTACCGCAGTATCAAGAGTTCATTATCGAGGGTGCAGACTTCGATTACTGGACTACTCGCTGGTGGGAACGTGTTGAAGAATACTATGTTAAACACGCATAAGTAAACCTACTATGCAGTGATAAATAAGTGATATAGGAATATATCACTTATGGCCATTGTACAAATCTCCAAAATCCAAGTTAGAAGCGGTAACATTGCTGACTTGCCACAACTGGCAGTCGGTGAATTCGGCTGGGCTGTCGATGAGCAGCGTCTATTCATTGGTAATGATCCCAATACAATTGGTGCCGCACCAGATAATACTGAGATTATAACAGGCGGCAGCACTGCACGTGCAGCAGGCAATACAGGTCAAATTCAGTTCAATACTGGCGGAGCATTCGATGCTAGCTCAAATCTAACTTGGGATAATTCAAACGCTATATTCACCGTTGATGGCACATCTAACTTTAATGGCGATGTGACTATCAATGGTAACGTTGACATCAATGGTAATATCATTTATATTGATATTGAGCGATTGGCCGTTCAAGCTCCAATCATTGAACTTGGAAACGGACCCAACAATTCTCCACTAACAGCCAACAACGGCTTTGATCGTGGTCTTCTCTTACACAACTATACCACACAGCCTGTCGATGCTTTCATGGGCTGGGATACTGCGAATGGTCAATTTGAATTTGGTAGCAACGTTGCTATCTCCAACGATGTCATAACTGTTAACGAATATGGTAACGTCAAAGCTGATACCTTTCTTGGTAACTTAGTGGGAGTAGACGCTACTTTGTCTGGTAACGTTCGTGGTAAAGGAATGATTGCCATGAACGGTATATTTCTAAACTCGACAATTATCGCAGAACAGTACACTGTACCCACTGGATACAATGCCATGAGCGTTGGCCCAATAGAAGTCGTGCCCGGAGGCGGAATCATACTGACTTCTGGACGCTGGGTCGTAATGTAATGAATACATATGAAGCAAGCGTTTTTACAATTTACGCTAAATACATGAATAGAACTAATCAAGGATCACTATTATGACAACTACAGTTGACGGCATTATCGGCGTTGTTACTACAGGCAACGTTACTGCAAACAATTTTTTCGGCAACATCGACGGAAATAGCATTTCAGGCGACGTTAATGTCACGGGAAATATTACAGGTTTGAATGTCTCCGCCGCCAATCAAGTTTATGTTGGCCCACTACAACTTAGAGCAATTAACCCAACTACATTCGGTGTGTTTCAAGCTGACGGAGTAACACAAGCTAACATTGATGTTGGTAACGTTGACGCATCGCAAATCACACAGGGCACTTCAAAAGTAGCATTTGATGCAGTTAATGGCAACGCATACGTAGCAGTTGCAGGCGCAAATGTCATGAAAATGACTACCACTGGTATCGAGGTTAGTACATTTAGTAACATTGCAATCACTGAATCAATCATAACTTCAAGAGCACGAGGAACAGACTCTGGTAATCTTGTAGCAGTTCAGATAGGTGATACAATACTACAATATGATTCATATGCGTACACAGGTAACGGCGCAGCAACCATTGACGGAGAGTTGGGATATACTTACTCGGGTGGTTTAACTTTTGCGGCAGTAGCATTGCCGGCAGTTTCTGGTTATAACATTCCAACTACAGCTAATCTTACTACAATTGGTGCTGGTAATGTTAGACATAAATTTACATTTGATACTACTGGAGACTTTACAGTACCAGGAAACATGTTTGTCAATGGTAATATTACTGCTAACGGTAACATCAATATTATCTCTGGAAATGCTGGCCAGTTCTTTGGTAACTTAGTAACTGGCGCTAATGCACTGTACGCTGGTATCCCACTTGGATATTCAATTGCAAGCAATGCGATTCTGCAATTGTCGGGTAATCTAAATGGTTACATGCAACTTAACGCACAAAATATTAACTCTAACCCACAAGCATCATTTGATTATGTAATCACTGCTGATAATGGTACAGACACTACTAACTTTATCGACATGGGTATTGTTAGTAGCACATGGGACGGTACACAAACAAACTCACTTGGTAACGCACTTAATCCAGACGATGGATACATGTATGTTAACTCTGGTAACTTAGTTATCGGCGCCGAAGGTGCTGGAACCTCAATGAAAGTATTGGTTGGAGCTCCTAACGATACTGGTATCGTTGCTGTATTCAACTCTGGTAATCTAGAAATGACAGGCGATATTATCCCAACATCGGATAATCTATACAGTCTTGGCAACTCAACCAACCAGTGGAAAGATTTGTGGGTTGCTGGTAACACAATTTACGTTCAGCAAGTTCCTCTGACAATGGTCGGAGCAGGAGCAACATCTAATCTACAAGTTAACGGAGCAAACGTTCTTACACAAGCAGCCAATGGTAATACCACAATGGGGAACGTAATCGTAAGTGGAAGAATTGATGCCGATGGAAGTATAACTTCTAATAGTAATATAGCCGGGTTCAATTTCGTAACACCTGGAAACGTCAATGCTGACTCTAACGTTAACGTAGGTAATAATCTTACCGTTATTGGTAACGGAAGTTTTGGAAATCTATCATCTACTGGAACGATTGTTTCTACAAGCAATATTGTTGGTGCAAATTTTGTCACTTCTGGTGTTGTTAATGCTACTGGTAACATCACTGGCGGAAACTTATCAACACTTGGTAACGTTACTGCCTCTGGAGATATTTCAGGAAATGATTTAGCTGCATCAGGAAACGTCAATGCTATTGGTAACGTTGTTGCCACTGGTAATGTAAGTGGTACTAATATGGTTGCTAGTGGTGACATAACTGGCGCCAATATCAACACAGGCGGAAATGTAGTTGCTACTGGTAATATCACTGGACGAAATTTTGGAACAATTGGTAACGTTGTAGTCGGCGGAAATGTTCAAGCTACTGGTAACGTCTCAGGTGGTAACATTACAACGGCCGGAAACATCAGCGGCAACAATTTAAGCATTAGTAGCAACGCAACTATCACTGGAAATATTACCACTGGTGGAATCAAAACTGACAACTACTATTACGCTAACGGAGCACCGCTCGACTTTGAACAGCCAGCTGGATCAAACACTCAAGTTCAATACAACAACGCTGGTAATTTCGGAGCATCTGCTGCGTTTGTATTTGACTCTGCTGCAAATGTACTGACAGTTGGTGGTAACATTTCTGTTGGTAATGTTGCTGCATCAGGCAATCTTACTAGTGCAAGACTAACAGTTTCAGCCAATGCTGCTGTTGGTAATCTTGCAACAACAAAAATTCTTGCATCTGGTGTTGCAAATGTCAATTCACTGATTGTAGTTAACGCTGCAAACATCGGTGGTACTGCTAATGTAGTGGGCGATCTTGATGCGGGCGGAAACATTGATCTAGTAGGCAACTTAAACATCACTGGTAACATCTCTCAAGTTACTGCTCAAACTGCTAGAATCTTCGGAGATGCAGTCACGGGTATTCAAGCACTACGTGCGGGTGTTGTTACTGGATTTGCAAATCTAGCTACCTCGGTTATTCAAGCGTCAACAAATGATAATGACTACTCTCAGATCAATCAACAAAACGTAAACAACGGTGCACAAGCATCGGCTGATTATGTTATCACTGCTAATGACGGCGATGATACAAACTACTTCTTAGACTTAGGTCTTGCTGGTAGCGGATGGGACGGTACACAAACTAACTCGCTTGGCAATGCAGTTGCTCCACATGATGGCTACTTGTATATCAATCAGGGTAATCTAGTTGTTGGAACAGAAACTGCTGGAACAGCAGTTAAAATATTGGTTGGTGCTGCTGATAACACAGGTATCGTTGCAACATTCAATGACCCAGGAACTCCATCAACTGACACAAGCACTGGTGCACTAGTTCTTACTGGTGGTTTGGGTGTCAGCGGAAATCTAAATGCTGGAAACTTAGGTGTTTCAGGAGACTTCTCAACTAGTGGTAACATTACTGCTACTGGTAATCTGCGTGGCGGAAATATTGCTACTACTGGTTTTGTCAGCGCACAAGGAAATCTATCAGCGGGAAATATTACAACTGCTGGTAACGTTGTTGGTAATAACTTAAGTATTGGAAATCTTGCTAACGTTGGCGGAAACTTATCTGCACTTGGCATTCTTACAAATAACTACTACTATGCTAATGGTGCACCAGTTGACTTCCAACAACCAGGTGGATTGAACACACAACTACAGTACAACAATAACGGAGACTTTGGAGCAAATGCCAATCTGACATTCAACGATACAACCAATGTTCTAACAGTTGGTGGTAACATTGTCGCTGGAAATATTGCTGTATCAGGTACGGCAAATAGCTTTGCGCTAAACGTAACAGCAAATGCTAACGTTGGTAACATTGGAACAACTGCACTAGTTACTACTGGTCTTGCAAATGTAAATTCATTGAGTGTTGTTGGAGCAGCCGCAGTTGGTACCAATCTGAATCTTGGTGGCAACATCAACATGGGCACTGGCAATATTATTGCTGGTAACATTACACTGAGTGGAAACATTAACATTGCTGGTAACATCACACAAGTTACTGGTAACAGCGGACAGTTCTTTGGTAATGCTACAACTGGACTAGGAGCACTGTATGCTGGACTACAGTTTGGATACACAGTAGTACCAAGTGCAGTATTCCAAATGGCAACAAATCTGAATGATTACACTCAAGTTAATCAACAGAACATTAACGGCGGAGCAAAAGCAAGCGCGGATTATGTTATCACTGCCGACAATGGAACAGATACAACCTTCTTCCTAGACATTGGTCTAGCAGGATCGGGTTGGGACGGTACACAAACCAATTCACTTGGTAACGCACTAGCTCCTAACGATGGCTACGAATACGTCAAAAACGGTAACCTTGTTATCGGTGCAGCCAGTGCAGGTAAAGTTGTTAAGATCATATCAGGTGCATCAGATGCTACTGGTATCGTTGCAACATTCAATGCACCAAGTACTGGATCAACAAACACAACAAGTGGAGCATTGGTTCTAAAAGGCGGTCTAGGTGTCAGCGGTAACGTCAATGCTGGCAACGTAGCAGCTACGACATTTACTGGTAACTTAGTTGGTAATGTAACTGGTAACGTAAGCGGAAATATCAGCGCACCTGGTGCCAATACACAAGTTCTATTCAATGACGCTGGATTAGCCAATGCTACCGGTGGAATGGTATTTGACAAATCAGTAAACACATTGACTGTTAGTGGAAATGTCAGCGGCGCAAATCTAGTTACTGCTGGGGCAGTTGCTGCAACAGGTAACATTGCCGGTGGTAACATATCTACTGCTGGATTCGTAAGCGCACAGGGTAACGTGGCTGGTGGTAACTTAACTACAGGTGGCCAAGTTGCTGCAACAGGTAACATTACTGGTGGTAACTTAAATACCGCAGGACAAGTTGTTGCAAGTGCTAATGTTACTGGTGCCAACATTGTTACAGCAGGAAACGTATATGCTGCTACTGCTGTAGTTGCTAACACAATCACTGGAAACGGTGGTGCTATTACTATTAGTGCTACTGGTACAAATCAAAACGTTATTCTTGATCCAAGCGGTACTGGTGTTGTAAGCGTAAGCTCAACTAGAATCACTAACTTGGCAGCTCCAGTTGCAGACTCAGATGCTGCAACCAAAGCATACGTAGACGGTGCTGTTCAGGGTCTAAACATCAAGGCTAGCTGTCTAGTAGCAACTGCTGCAGCACTACCTTCATACTCATACAACAACGGAGCTAGTGGTGTTGGTGCAACAATCACTGCATTGGCAGTTGGTGTATTGACAGTAGATGGAACCGCAACTCAACTAGGAGATCGTGTATTAGTTAAGAACGAAGTTGGCGGACTAAGTGTTGTTAATGGTATCTATGTGGTGACCACAGAAGGTACCGCTGGTGCAGCTTATGTTCTAACTCGATCGGTAGATGATAATAGTCCTGCTCAATTTCCTGGTGCATTTACGTTTATCATTCAAGGCTCAACCAACGCAGACACTGGTTGGGTTTGTACAACTAACGCTCCAGTAACTGTTGGAACAACACCTATTGTATTCTCACAGTTCTCAGGCGCTGGCTCATATACTGCAGGCCCAGGTCTTGCACTTAACGGTGGTGTATTCTCTGCCAACGTTGACGGCATTACAACTGCGATTGTTAGTGGTAACATTGCTGTTCCTACTGGCGCAGTACTGACCAATCCTAACATTACAGCAGCAACTGGAACAAGCATTACTCTAACAGGCAATGCAAACGTTTCTAACTTGAATGCAACATCAACAGTTACAGCATCTACGCTCGTAAGCAACGTTGCTACGGGCACTGCTCCATTGACAGTTACAAGCACCACTCGTGTTGCTAACTTGAACGTAACTTACGCAAACGTAAGCGACTTTGGTGCTGTTACTACACAGTCAACTGGCGTGTTCTTCCCGACATTTGTAAGTTCAGCATCTACTGGTAACTTAGCTCTGTCATCTAACTCAGCATTGTCATTCAATGCCGCGACAGGTGCTCTTGCAGCAACACTGTTAGGTGGTACACTAACAACTGCTGCACAAACTAACGTTACTTCTGTTGGTACACTAATATCACTGGCAGTTACTGGTAATGCAAGTGCTGGAAACATTGCTACACTCGGTGCGATTTCTGCTACAGGTAATATCTCGGGTGGTAACTTAACTACCGGCGGTCTAATTCTTGCAACTGGCAACATAACTGGTGGTAACTTAACTACTAGTGGTATTGTAAGTGCAAGCGGTAACGTAACATCAGGCGGTAACGTCAGCGGTGTTAACTTTGCTGCTTCTGGTAACGCAGCTATCACAGGTAATATCTCTGCTGGAAATGCAAGCATTACTGCTAACATATCATCAGGTAATATCTCTGCTGGTGGACAAGTTACAGTTGCGGGTAATATCACATCAACAGGCGGATTCATTGTCGGTGACGGTGGATTCTTATCAAATCTAACAGTCGGTGCTGGTACAGCTATTGTCAACGGTACATCAAACGTAACTATTCCTGCATCTAGTGGTAACATTGTATTCAATGTCAACGGTGGTGCTGCTGGTAGAATCAGCGTAACATCTGTTGCTCTTGGCGTCGGCGCAGGCGCCGCAGGTGGATTCTCAACTGCAATCGGCGCAGGTGCTGGTGGTACTGGTCAAGGTTCACAGGGTGTAGCTATTGGTTACAACGCTGGATCAAGCGGTCAAGGTGCTGGAGCTGTTGCTATTGGTGCTCTTGCTGGACAAACTAGCCAAGCAGCGGGTTCTATTGCAATCAATGCAACTGGATCAGCACTAAACCCAACTGGAGCTGGATTCTTTGTAACTCCGGTTCGTGCTGACAGCGGCAACATTGGTACTCCAATGTTCTTTAACGCAAGCACAGGCGAGTTGACATACTCTACTGCAATGGCACTAACTGGTAACATTACTGCTGCTAACATCTATGCTAATGCAGGAACAATTGGTGCTACTACTCTTACTGGTACTCTAAGTACAGCGGTGCAAACTAACATTACCTCAGTTGGTACATTAGGTGCGTTAGCTGTAACTGCAAACATAACAGCGGGTAACGTATACGCAAACAGCGGAACAATTGGCGCTACTACGCTTACTGGTACTCTAAGTACAGCGGTGCAAACTAACATTACCTCAGTTGGTACATTAGGTGCATTGAACGTAACTGCAAACGTAACAGCAGGTAACGTATACGCCAATGCAGGAACTATTGGAGCAAGTACACTAACTGGTACACTAAGCACAGCAGCACAAACCAATATTACTTCGGTTGGTACACTGACAAGCTTGAACGTAACTGGTACTACAGCCGTGGGTTCATTGAACACTACTGTTCTTACTGCTGGTTCTTCGGGAACAGCAGGTACTATCACAGGTACTTGGAGTCTAGGTGCTGGTTCAACACTACAAGCAACTTACTCTGACTTGGGTGAGCGTTATTCAACTGACGTTGTATATGGGCCAGGAACTGTACTAATGATCGGCGGTACTGCTGAGACAACACTTGCTACTCTAGACGGTAAGTTCAAGCTAGCTGGTATCGTTTCTACAGAGCCAGCATATGTTCTTAACGCTGATCTAAAAGACAGTGCGATCATTGCTCTAGCTGGACGTGTACCATGTAAAGTTGTTGGTAAGATCAACAAGGGTGATATCTTGACTATCTCTGATATTCCAGGTGTTGCTACTGCTGCTCTAACTCCAGAGTACGGTACAATCATTGCTCGTGCGCTTGAATCATACGACAGCACTACAGTCGGCGTGATTGAAGTCAAAGTAGACAGAGGCTAAAGTGAGTTTGCCTCCTACACCCCCTGGTTATTCTAACTGGAATGCTTATATAGAAGAGCAGGGGGCTATAATTGCAGCAGCACAGGGTCTTACCTTTCAAGAGGGTAAGGCCAGTGTTAAGCTATTAGACGTAGCAACTCCGGGTCGTACTGATTCAGGAAGCCCAGACTATATGATATACAATGTGTTTACCACATGGGCAGATCGCACAGTTTCACCCGAGATAGGTCGTCCGTGGCGCCAATAATTTACGCTAAAAGTCAAGTTTTTTAGGCAGAATGATAAATAAGTGTAGAGGAAATGCAAACCTCATCACATCAAGGAGATTTAAAAATGGCACAATTCCCAAGAGTTAATGGTGACCTACTACCAGTTCTAAACGACGACACCGGTCAATACGTAAACAGCGGCCCAAATGCCGTTCAAGCAGGTGCTACAGTTCAGCCACAGGGTCCAGCCCTAGCATTCTTCACCGTTACTGGTGTTGGTGCATTGACAGGCACACAAGTTTCATACGCTATTCGTGCAACTGAGCAATTGGCTACTATGCACATTTATCAGTTCAACAATGCAGCTAACGATTCGCTAGCAATGGCTATTTACCCAATCGACGCATGGAACATTACTGATCTACAAGCTAACGTACGTGCAACTTTAACAGCCGCTGGTCAGCCAAACGCAGTTACAGTTACAGCTGGCGCAACATTCTCAGAAATCACATACCCACCAACAGGCCCAATCGCTCCTGCTGCTCCAGTTATTGGTACAGCAATTGCTACAGTTGCCGCTGGTACAGCAACAGTCAACTTCACACCACAGTACGACGGTGGATCGGCTATCACTGGCTTCAACGGTATTTCGATTCCTGGTGGCATCACTGCTACTGCAGGCCCAACAGCAACATCAATGGCTTTCACTGGTCTTACAACTGGTACAAGTTATGTGTTTGCCGTTACAGCAACAAACGCTGTTGGAACATCAGTTCCTTCGGATCCTTCAAACTCAATCACAGCCAACTAATCATTGGTTCGATAGTAACGAAGATAAACGGGAACTTAGGTTCCCGTTTTTTATTGCGCTTTACACAGTGCGATAAGTATGATGTATGAATCCGTTTCAACTACCCTATATAGATCGTTTACGAGAATGGCGTGATCTACGTAACTCAATCAAATCTCAAACACTAGAACAACAGTGTATAATTGTTGATCACTGGTGGCAACAAGCACCCTTAGTCAATCATCACTTTCACTGGCATGATACTAATCATTGGACAGACCCATGGGAAATGTTGTCCGAAAACACCTACTGCATCTTGACACGAGCAGTGGGTATGTGTTATACTTTGTTGATGAATGACGTTAACGATGTAGAGTTGATACATGTACAAGATCAACAGGCAGAAGATCATTACTTAGTAGTAGTGGATAAACCAAAATATATACTTAATTACTGGCCAAATACGGTGATAAGTAATACTCTCAGCAACTTCACCGTGAATAGTTCCAAATCATTGGAATCCATAAAAAATAAAATAAAGTAGAAATATGAGTCAAATCAATGTTATCAAACGCAACGGAGAGCGTGTACAATTAGACATCTCCAAAATTCAAAGACAAGTAAAATATGGTTGTCAGGGTATCGACAGTGTAAGCCCTAGCATGATTGAGTTAAAGGCTCAAATTCAATTCGCAGACGGTATGGGCACTGACACAATTGATGAACTGTTGCTTAAAGCAATGGTCGATCTAATCGATGAAGAAGAAAACCCAGAGATTAACAATGTAAACTATCAGTACGTAGCTGGTCGCCAACGTGTGTCAATGCTGCGAAAAGAAGTTTATGGCACATACACACCACCCAAGCTGTATGATATCATCAAGACAAACGTTGCAGCAGGCATGTATACCTCTGAGTTACTTGACTGGTACAATGAAGATGAATGGAACATTATTGAACTGTTTATCGATCACTCAAAAGACGAAGCTTATACGTTTGCAGCAATTGCTCAACTGTGTGAGAAGTATCTTGTTCAAAACAAAGTCACAGGCAAGATTTACGAAACACCTCAAGTACGTTATGCTATCGCAGCCGCCACAGCGTTTCACAGTGAAAACCCATTAAGAAGATTAAAATATGTTAAAGAATATTATGAGTGTGCTAGCGATGGCCACTTTACTCTGGCTACTCCTGTACTGGCCGGACTCGGAACAACTACTAAGCAGTTTTCGAGTTGCGTCCTTATCAGTAGTGATGATACTTTGGATTCGATTTTCGCCGCGGGCGAAATGATGGCAAAGTATGCCAGTAAACGTGCTGGCATAGGATTAGAAATCGGTCGCATTAGACCAGTAGGCGCACCTATCAGAAACGGCGAGATCAAACATACAGGCTTGATTCCGTTCTTGAAGAAATGGTTCGGTGATCTACGTTCGTGTTCGCAGGGCGGCATCCGCAACGCAAGTTGTACAGTCACCTTACCCATCTGGCACTATCAATTTGAAGACTTTATCGTACTCAAGAACAATCAGGGCACAGAAGAGAATCGTGTACGTCAAATGGACTACTCAGTAGTCTTAAACAAGATGTTCTGGCGTCGTTACAAGAACGATGAACAGATTACTCTGTTTGATCCACATGAAGTTCCTGATCTATACGAAGCATACTATCGTGACACCAAACTGTTTGAACACCTGTATCTCAAATACGAAAAGCGCACAGACATCAAGAAGAAGTCATTGTCGGCTGATGAAATGTTCAAGAAGGGCATTCTCAAAGAGCGTACAGATACAGGTCGTATCTACATTCTTAACATTGACAACGTAATCAATCAAGGTTCATTTGACTGTTCCGTCACGCCAGTTTATCAGTCAAATCTGTGTCAAGAGATCACACTGCCTACTATTCCATTTCAACGTCTTGAAGATGAAAAGGGTCGTATCGCACTATGTACACTAGGTTCAATCAACTGGGGCGCATTCCGCAACCCACAAGATATGCGTAAAGCTTGTCGTATACTAGTACGTTCACTGAGCAATTTGTTGAACTATCAAGATTTCTTGTCAATACAAAGTAAGCTTGCCAATCAAGAGTTTGAACCCTTGGGTGTGGGCATTACCAATCTAGCATACTGGCACGCCAAGCGCAATCTCAAGTATGGTACACCAGAAGCACTGGCAGAAGTCAAGCGTTGGATGGAACATCAAGCGTACTATTTGACAGAAATGAGCGTAGAACTGGCAGAAGAACGTGGAGCTTGTGAGCGCAGTGCGGATACATGGTACGGTAAGGGCGTATTCCCTTGGGAGCGTAGAGCCTCAGGTGTCAATGATCTAACAGACTTTACACCATCAATCGACTGGGAACCACTACGTGAGCGCATGATCAAGGCAGGCATTCGTAATGCTACGCTTATGGCTATTGCGCCAGTCGAGTCATCATCGGTTGTCTTAAACTCGACCAACGGTATTGAAATGCCTATGGAACTGATCTCTGTCAAAGAGTCGAAAGCAGGTTCATTCGTGCAAGTAGTGCCAGATTATAAGCGTTACAAGTCTCGCTATCAACTAATGTGGGAACAAAAAGACTGTATCGACTATCTCAAGACTGCGGCTGTATTGGCTGCGTATGTAGATCAAAGTATCAGTACCAACACATTCTACAACCCTGCCAACTACATTGACGCAGACCCACAGAAGAATCGCAAAGTACCAGGCACCGTAATTGCCAACAACTTAATGTTGGGCACACACTGGGGTTTAAAAAGTTTTTATTATTCACTAATCAACAAACTAGGCAGTAAAGATATCGCTGAAGCGACACCAGAAAGTAACGTAATCGCATTCACTCCCGTAGTCACGGAAGAGTTAGATGACGATTGTGAAGCATGTAAATTATAGGATAACAATGTCAATATTACAATACGATTTATCGAAGCAAACGAACTACCTTAGTAGAACAATGTTTTTAGATCCGGAAGGTCCGGTTACAGTGCAACGGTATGAAGAGGTTAAGTATCAAAAGATTCAAAAGTATGAAAAGTTAGCTCGTGGATTCTTTTGGGTCCCCGAAGAAATCTCACTGACCAAAGACAAGATCGATCACAAAGAGGCAAGTGAGGCAGTCAAACACATCTTTACATCGAACCTACTACGTCAGACAGCTCTAGACTCTATTCAGGGTCGTGCGCCAGCGCAAGTATTCGGTCCAGTGATCTCTATTCCTGAACTTGAATCTCTTGTCAGCAACTGGTCATTTTTTGAAACAAACATTCACAGCGCATCATACAGCCACATTATTCGCAACGTGTATGGCGTGCCTAAAGATGAGTTCAACAAGATTCACGATACCAAAGAGATTGTGGAGATGGCGGCAAGTGTCGGCAGATACTACAACAAGTTACACGCACTCAACTGTCGCAAAGAAGGTGGCGAAACAATCAATGAGCGTGAACACGTCAAGGCCATCTGGTTAGCACTACACGCATCATACGCACTTGAGGCATTACGTTTCATGGTATCATTCGCTACTGCGCTGGCAATGGTAGAGAACAAGATTTACATTGGCAACGGTAACATTATCTCTCTCATTCTACAAGATGAGCTTCTTCATCGGGAATGGACAGCCTGGATCATCAATCAAGTTGTCAAAGAGGACTCACGATTTTCCGCCATTGTAGAAGAATGTCGTGAAGAAGTGTACGCAATGTACATGGAAGTTATCGCAGAAGAAAAACGTTGGGCACACTATCTCTTTATCAAGGGCGTGGTCATTGGCTTGAACGCTGATATCATGTGTGACTTTATGGATTGGACAGCGTTTCAAGCTCTCAAAGAGATTGGCATCAAGTACGCAGGTACATATCCAAAATCGAACCCAATCCCTTGGTTCAACAAACACATTAACATCAACAAGAAACAGGTCGCACTACAAGAGACCGAATCTACCAACTACGTTATCGGCGTCATGAGTGACAGCGTAGACAAGATATCTCTACCAACTATCTAATCAGTTTATCCAAAATACTTGACTTACTCGTGTAGGTCAAGTATACTAATGATATTGAGGAATATTATGACTAAAATAGCACAAACTAATTACAAGCCAAAGAAAATCTCTAGAGATGCGGTACTAGAACGAATCAAAGATGGTACACACATTCCGGACCAACCAGTTTATTCTAACGACCCAACTGGCAAGGGTGATGATCGTCGTCCAGGAACTAAAGAAATAGTCGATTTGATAGACAAGTTTGAGAAAATCAACGCCAAGGACAAATGTCTGCGTGTTCGTTTCTATGACTGGTTTGCGGACTATCTGGATCGAACAGCAATCAAGATTCGTGATCGTGCGGCCAAGATAACAAACCCCTGCTCTATTACTTTGCCTTCACTGAAGTCAAAGACAGTTACGGAGACGGAACCCGCTAAGGATAGATCAAAACCAGACACCATCAGCATGAAGCTGCCAGACGAAGAAGTCAAGAAAATTGTACCTGATTTAATACCTGATGATGATAATATCATCGCTGTAAAAAATGCTACTGAAATAGCAAACGCAATGATTAAAGCAGGGAACCCACCTGAGACTTTTAAAATCACACCCGACATTCAACGAGCGATTGAGCTTGTAGCCAAGGCTGAGGTAGAATACACAAAAACACTTACACATAAGGAGAAGAAATGATTACAGTATACACAAAAGACAATTGCCCATTCTGTGATATGGCAAAAGCACTACTAGAGTCACGTGGCGTTGAATACAAGACAGTCAATGTCTCAGAGCAATCAGAGGCGCGTGACTTCTTAATTGAGAATGGATATCGATCAGTGCCACAGATTTTTCGTGGTACTACCCACATCCCAGGCGGATATCAAGGTATCGCTGGTATGTCCGAAGAAGAGTTTAACACTAAAGTAAAAGGAAACTAAATGTTAATTGATAAAGGCGTTGCAGTAAACGAAGTAATTACACTTAAACTCACCTCAGGTGAGGAACTGGTAGCAAAGTTAGTACAAGATACAGAATCATACTACAAGTTATCACATCCACAAGTTATCGGTCATGGTCCCAAGGGTCCAGGTTTAATGCCGTACTTGTTTACAGTAAACCCAGAGAAAGAAATCAAACTTCTTAAGTCAACTGTAACTGTAGCAGAAGCAACTGACAAACAGTTTGCTGATCAGTTTATTCAGGCCACTACTGGTATTAAGTTAGCCTAAATACTAGACTAGGAACAAATAACATGGCAGCAGGTGCGATCAGTAGAGTAGGCGACAGAAACAGTGCAGGTGGTAGATTACTGCGCGGATCAAATACAGTCTTTTTAGATGGACGTCCTGTTGCGCTTCATGTTAGTCCACTGACACCGCATCCACCTAACAAGGGTCGGCACGTGCATAGCTACACTGTATCAGACGGAGAGTCAACAATCTTCATTGATGGATGCCCTGTTGTTCATGTAGGTATGCAAACATCTTGTGGACATCCAATCGTCGAAGGTAGCGGGACAACGTTTATATGAGTCAATCAGGCAGTTACACCCCATTACAAATCAATACGTTGTCACAGCTACAAAGTGACAACGGCTTTGCTATCAATGCAGTTATGCTAGCATTGGTCGGCACCTATGCTCCTACAAAATATCAGCAGGGCACCGTGACTAATAATGTTGGTCTGAATAGACTAACTGCGGCACTGGCTAACATCTATGCAATGACAAGCATAGGTCAAGTTAGCGTAGCTACATATCGCAATCTGTTAGCATTGGGCAGCGGAGTATGTGAAGCTCTGGGTAACAGCAAGCCACAATCATTCAAGCCATCATACGCAGGCTATGGTAGTTGGCAGGGTGCTACTATGGTTACTGATAGCTATCCACCAAAGGGATATCCCGCAAGTGGAACATACAGCTATATCTATCAAAGCTATGGCAACTATGCTTATGTCACAGGTTGGCCAGGAGCCAACGCATGGCAGAAAACAACTGATCAGTACTATGCTGCGTATCCACCAGCTACGCCTACTACACTTGCACCTGACTATGACAAGTATTTCAGCAATGGTTTCATTGGCTGTGTAGCGCAACAAGCTTACAACGAATTGTTCTCAGGACAGTTCAATCAGTATAACAGCATTGTCAATGCACTACAACTGTACAATGGCTCAGCACAACAAAGCAACACGCAAGTCTCAAGCTATACCAATAGCAAGACTTATATGTCAGGCAACTACAGCAACATCAATGATCTGACCACCAATGATCTAAGCGGTGTCAATCAAAGTTTCAGAATATGGGGCAATGATTTGATCAATACTGGCAAGGTCATTGATTTGTCAAACATTCATAAGTTCGGTACACCAAGTATACTGTTGCTTACACTGCAAAAGTACGGTGCTCTTACACAAGCTGTAGGCTTAGCCATGCAGTATGCAGGCTTAACTACATCAGAGCTAAATCAGATTTGCACACCTACGTACATACCTACGGCAGCAGAAGAAAAGAAAATCTATCTTGGGTTCACTTACATTAGTGGTGCTGATTTGTATGGATTGAATCAGGGTATTACACTGCAACTTAATTGCAAGCTGAACAATCTACGCACACTGGCAGACTTACTTGACCCACAGTATCTATTCCCAAATAGCTATCTGGGTTTGACTATACCACAGTATCGTGCAGACACAACATCAAGCAAGACATACTACTTTATCTATACCAACGGTGGTGTGAATCCTCAAGTTAAATCTCTGAGCGAACCATTAGCATCAACACTAGCTGGTATTATACCACAGGATATTGCTACAGCTTGTGCTGCGTTTTCAATGAGTATGCAGCAAGTCAAGAACATTATGCAAGCTAACATTGAAAAGCTAGCACTAACTGTAGTAGACTTAGAGTTGACCAGTTTAGCACTGCCACAACTGAACAATGAAAATGGTACAGCAGTAAACATACCTGCAGCTAATCAGCTATTGGGTTCAGTAGCATTGGGTAGCGGTAACAGCGGAACATTTCAGCAGTCAGACTATATGGGCGCAGCATCAGGTTACCCGTATATACAATGGTTGCAAAGTGCTCAAGACATTCTATCAAAGTTACCCAAGCAAGAATTGCAATTTACATATCAAAGCTTGTATGAGTTAAGTCTGACGCCACCAGTACCGGTACCAGTTCCTACGCCAGTACCACCACCTGATCCACTTGATCCTGTATTAGACGCAGCGATACAAACACTGATTGATACAGCTAACAGTCAGATCAGTGCTATCTATGATACAAACACGGTTCAATGCGAGGCACTGAACAACTATTGGAACTATATTGGTAATCAATTGTTTGTTTCACAACGAGCAATACCTTATGCTATTCCTCAAATGACTGGAGTAACTCAATCTGCTAGTACAAATGACTTTCAAAGCTTTGTACAAAGCATTGACACCTATGCTCAACAGAACGCACCAGGAGCTATAGGTAGCGTTTTATCAGCAATCTCTGACCCAACTACACTAGGCGGTCAAAGTTTGCTAGGAGCCATGCGTGAATCACGTAATGCTGCACGTCTTGCACAAGCAGGTATACCACCAGAGAATGATGTGCCTAGCGCATTAGAACCTAGTGGAGCAAGTGCAACTGCAACACTAGACAGTGACGGTACAATTGTATCTATTACTATGACTAGCACTAGCAGCGGATATAGCTTAGCGAATCCGCCCTATGTTAACGTATATCCTTTTGGATATCAAGCAAAGCTAATACCAATCATTGAAGCAGATGGTTCAATTAGCGATTTGTTTATAGCAAAGGGTGGACTTAATATGCCATACGCAGAGATCGTTATTGATCCACCACCAACTGTACAACCACCTAATCGTGAGGGCAACAAAATCCCTCCGGCTAACGTTGCACAGCCCACTTTTCCTGGTCCGGGTCCATTCACTGGATTCAGCGGTAACCCGTACTTGCCAGGAATTCTCGTACCACTAGCACCAAGTGATGCGGCAACACCAACGATACCAGAAACAATTGACAATGTAACAAAATGCAATTGTGATTGTTGGAACCTGTAGGCATAACAGCCGTTAGAAAAAGAGTCATACTTTGCGTAGTGAATTATGATAAATTATTAACGTGCGTTATGCTCACGTATTAAGAAAGGAGAATAATATGCTTAAATCAAGCAGGCTAAAACTAATCTTATTATGCACGATCATACCAACTTTACTAGTAATAGGGTCACTGACAAACTATAATAACGATATATACAACGTAACCACTGTAACACATGAAATACCATTCAATGTGCCTGCAGTTGAAATACCAAAGATCGAAGTGAAAGTTGCAGAGACAGTTGAAATTATTCAACCAATCGCATTGCCAGACCCTCTTCCTACTTTGGTAGAAGAGAAAAAGTTAAAGGCACTTAAAGAGCAAATCAAGTGCATGGCTCATAACATTTATTACGAAGCAGGTGGCGAACCCTATATGGGTCAAGTTGCTGTTGCTAGAGTAGTGATGAATCGTGTGCGTCATGGCGGCTTTGCATCTAGTCCGTGTCTAGTCATTTATCAAACCACTAAACGAGTGGATCCAAATACAGATAAGACAAGCATTCATTGTCAATTCAGTTGGGTATGTCAGGGTAAAAAATCACCTGATGTTACTAGCGAACGATACAAGATAGCTGAAGAGATTTCTCATTTGGTTCTTACCGAAGATAAGTGGAGTGATGAATTTCAAGATAACATTTTATTCTTTCACAACCACACGGTAAAACCACAGTGGCCGTATAAGAAATCTTTTGTTATTGGACATCACATTTTTTACGCACAGAACAAATGAAGATACATGAAATCCACGATACGTCAAACACTACAGTGATTGACGTACTTAAACACGGTTTATCTCGCACAAATAACTCAGCATACGCCAAGAACTATCATCCAGACTACAGCGACAATTCAGCAAATTTGTTTTATGTACTCAACAGCGGCAGATTCAGACAGGGACACGGGAAATATTTTGTTGTCACTGACGATGCTGATAAGTATATGTGTAGTCTTGGTTGGAATGAATACGATCTTGATCCAACTGTAGCAATAGTGTTATCCAGAATGTACATTGCACTTGAGTATCGCAATCAGTTTATCATAGGCAAACACATACTGCCGCAGGTGATGACAGAAGCACAGCACTATGAACGTATTTGGATAACTGCAAATGATCATAACAAGGCCATTTACAATTACTTTGAAAGAGTTCAACGTGGACAACGTGCTACATTATTCAATGACTGGCCAGATATATATAAGCAATTCAAGCCCATAGGTAAACATACAGTGTATTATACGCCACAATGGGTAGCAGAGTACACAAAGGAAAACAAATGACAGAGCAAGACAAAATTAAATTTTTAGAAGCAGCAATCAAAACATTGTTCGATAAAGACCTTACACTGAATCTAGATGACAATCTATTAGATTTGGGTATAGACAGCTTAGACGCAGTTGAGTTGCAACTATACTATGAAGAAGAACATGATGTACAGTTGGACGATTCACGTGCAGTAATGACGGTACGAGACTTAATCGCCGTAATGTAACATGACCAATTTTACACTGAACAATCATTTAAAATATACAATCGGAGATCGACTGTATGGATACAGAGAAACTCCTATTGAAAAGTATAACGTTACTTGCGGTCAAATTGACAAAGCATATTACAAAACAAGTGATTGGCTAAACGAACAGTATCGTACTGCTGATGCAATCTATCAAGAATTTGGTAAAGACCTTATGGTGATGTTCAGCGGTGGTACTGACAGTGAAATTGTTCTTAGAGCATTCAAGCACATTGGTGTAACTCCACGAGCACTGTTTATAAAGTTCAAAGATGATTACAACATTTCTGATTTGTATATGGCAGAAAAGATTGCTCAAGATATGGACATCAAGATTGATGTTATTGAGTTTGATGTCAAAGACTTTTATCACAGTGGTCAAGCATGGGAGTTTGCATCAGAGATACAGTGTCGTCAAATGGCATACTTAACTGTGTATCATCACATTCGCAAGTTACAAACACCGGCTGTTATGGGCGGAGAAATGTTGTTCAAGCGTCATGTTGATCGTGCGGGTAGTCGTTGGTACTACTGCATACGTGAGAACGAAGATGCAAGCGCAATGCGATTCTCAAACAAGTATGAGATACCATTGGTCAATGAATGGTTCTCGTATACACCTGAAATGATGGGCTACTACTTAGAGCATCCAAAAATTCGTTGGTTATTCAGTGAACGCTACAACTACAAGCTAAGCTCAGTGTCATCAAAAAACACCATACTACATCAGTATATGCCAGACTTATTGGAAAAGCGTAAGACACATGGTTACGAAAGACTACTGGGTTTCAACGGCGAAACTTACGCAGAACTATATAAGAGTCATGTTAAACGGTTAGAGTCTAGCTTAGACGGTATATTCGTAGATGATCTACAAGCACATTTATTCGGGGAAAGTTAATGTCGATAGTAAAATTAAACGAAACTCACGTTAATCAAGTTAGAAACTTGTTTGAGAGTAAAAAGTATATGGGGCGGGAAATCGAAGATACTTACTTTAACTCGCACGTGTATAAAATATTTTGCAATAACTACTTAAGCGATTTAAAGAACTTTCACGCTTATGGTTACGTAGAAAACGATGAAGTCAAATCAATGATTTCAATCTACGAAAGCACGGAAGAGCCTGCTTGGTACATGACACTGTATCGTGCAAACAGTGCAGGTCACACGCTTAAGCGTGTATTAGATGAGATCATTTCTGTTCAAGAAGCAGCGGGACGATTAAAGTTTTACACACTAGTACAAGAGAATCATAGTAAGCTATTACGTAGATTTTTGTGGAGTAAATACAATGATGAACGCTATGGTTACTTTGATGAATATACGGTACCAGCGCAGCATAAATGCTACTATGTCAATGCTTGGGAACTATTGTACAAACGTTATCTAATCAGTGATCCATCAGTAGTGCGTTGTAACTATTTAAAGCAAGAATACAGAACTACTCTTCCAATTGGCGGAAATATATGATTGAACAGTTAAACAAATATCTAACCACTATCTCTAAGTCATTTTACTTTCAATGGGTACCAGCAGTACTCTTTGGAACACTAGCAATTGTATTGCTTGCTATGGGCGTTATACCAGTATACTATCTATGGGCTACGTTCGTCATGTGGATACTGGTATGTGGGCTTGGTATTGCTGTTGGCTATCACAGAGTATTCTCGCATAAGACGCACACTCTACCCACATGGAAAGAAAACATTATTCTTTTCTTTGCTACGTTTGCAGGTCAGGGCGGATCAATCTTCTGGGTAGCACTACATCGTGGCTATCATCACCCACACAGCGATAAAGCACAAGACTTGCACTCACCTGTGTACTATGGTAAATTCAATGCGTTTGTAGGTTGGTATCTTAAAGTCACCGAGTCTAATAACACAGTCAACTTCAAGTACGCAGTTGATTTACTACGCAAGCCAAATCATGTATGGTTTCACAAGCACTCACTGCATATTTTATGGGGTGTTCCGGCACTTGTAGCACTGTTTGATTGGAAGCTGGCATTGTGTGCATTTTGGTTAGTCACTCTGATCGGGTCTACACAAGACAACTTGGTCAATGTATATGGACATATCAAAGGTTGGTTTGGGTATCGCAACTTTGAAACCAAGGATCAGTCGCATAATAATCTTCTTTTAGGATATCTATGCTGGGGGCAGGGCTGGCACAACAATCATCATCAATCTCCCGGTAGTTATGACTTTGGAACTAGCGTATCAGGCAAATGGTGGGAGTATGATCCCAGCAAAATATTTTTACCACTACTAAAATGAAATATAAAAAACTTGGCAAACTACCACTAGAAACAATCGAGTACTTTAAGCATGAAATATTAAAACGCAAAGTACCCGATAGTGACTATCAATGGATTCATTTTGACAAAACTCTCAATGACGCATTCTTCAAGATATTTACCAATCGGGAATTAGAAGTACAATTTGATCCAGACAAGCAACGCTATATTCAAAAGGCGTTTTACAGTTCACCCGATCATGGCTATAAAATTCATAGAGACGGACTACAGTGCAACAGCGCATTGAACATTGCAATCAGTTGTAATCCTGATGATTGGGTACGTTGGTATGATCATGATCTAATCAACAGCTTAGATAATAGTATTACTAGTACCTATAATCTTGGCTATTCTAGAAATTGTAGTATTCGTGAGTACGAGCAAATTCCATTTATAGAAGAACTTCATACAGAAGTGGGGGACGTATACGCACTAGATGTAGACAACTATCATAGTTTCAAATGTAACGGTACTGAGCCTAGAATAATTATTCAAACTAAGTTCAGAAACTATCCCACACTGCCAACTATTCTAGAATCGTTAGAACGCTCTAGCTTTAGCAACATCATAAAAGATAATATATGACAATCAAAGGACTTGGTGCAGACAAACACCCGTTCAAATATCTAGACGAGTATTGCCCTACTGTAGACTGGGAAGCATTACACAACGAGACGTGCTATGGTCTATCGCAGATACCATGGATCAAACGCTATGTAAGTGCTGGTGTACACAGTGAGTGGAGCGACAAAGAGATTACCACCTATGCTCGTAACAAGATATTCACCAGTGGTGAGTTAGAGTACTATAACAAGATACCTGCTGCAAATACAGAGCAGCGCATCAAGTATACATCATTGGTGACTCCCGCACTGCATCCGTTCTGGACTGTGTTCTTACGTTTGAATCGTGTAGTAGACGCACGTAGAATGTCTAACAAGTCAATAGCAGCAGACTGCGACTGGACTCCACACTCAGTTCATTTCCCACAACTTGTCAGCTTGATCAATCAACTACCTTTTGAAGAGATTGGGCGTGTTATGTTCTTTATCACTGAGCCTAATAATGAAACAATACCACACTATGATGACTCGCTAGATGTGCCTGATAGACTCAATGACGATTTCATATGGTTCACTACCAGCAATCGTTATAAGCGTATCTATGTGCTTGATGGTGATACTAAAGAAAAGCACTATACTGATCAAAGTAAGAAGTTTGTTTGGTTCAATGAAATGGACTATCATGGAACTGATCCCGTCAATCGTTTAACATTCTCAGTTAGAATTGACGGGAAGTTTCGTGCAGATGTTAAAGATGCAGTGTTAGATTGATTAAAAATTAAAAGTTGTTCTTTTTAAAACTCTTTCGCTGTCGGCAGAGTCATTTACTACTGTTCGTCTGTGAACATTGAACCAATTATCGTACACAATTAGATCGCCATCAGTCCAGACATGTTCATACATTGTGTTAGGCTTACTTTCCATTAGTTCATATACATTGTATACAAACGTTAACGTATCCTCATACGATAATGCAACGCCATCTTTTTCTACGTGATGTATCCATGCACGATTTTTATCTGGGTCACCTAGATAACAGCAATTTACCAATGGACTTATCTTGCCGGTCTTGGGATTAGTTTTAAGAAATGGAAACTTTTCCATTCTAGTGCCAGCTAAGTACATGTCCTGCATGATCACTGTATAGCCATCGAATGAGCGTTTCTCTTCTTCAGTACACTGCGCCCAACCTAACTCTAGATTGAGCCAAGTAGTGACTCCAGACTTATCAAATGAATTCTGAAACATGTACAGTGCTCTGCCAGGATAACTATACTCATTGACGTGAACCATATCAGCATGATAATGCATTGGCTTACGTGAGAAGTAATTATTACCAGCTTTGAAATGACTAACGGGCTTCACTGCAGTAGCATTCACTGTTTTATCATTACCACGACTAATGAATGGTAATTTGTAAATCTCTTTTGTCCATACTTTACCAAATTGCTTGCTTAAATCAAACAACGCATCATCTGATAGATTCGTTGGTAACCCTCTGAACACCAGTATGTTACGTTCAAAGATTAACTTTTGCCAAAAAGGCTGGTCATGACTTAGTAATTCTTCAAGTGATAAGTCAATATAGCTGCCCCAACTACTGTATATGTTTGTAATTTTCATAAGTGTGTTTATTGTCAAAGATAAAGCGTTGAGTTGAATTTAGTGTTAATAATGCAGTTGTCGTGCTTTGATGACTTGGTAACAAAATCAGTATAGTAATTGATAGCTTGTAAGCAAGAGATATTCATGGGTGGAATCCAAGTTCTGGTAATGAATCCTGTATTGAAAATTTCACGTGACAAGTTCTTTTTGCTTGCACTGACCCAAATAGATCCATCAGTCAACACGCTATTGCTATCATGATCGTTAAAGTAATCGTTAATTAAGTCCTTGTTACGCCATACTTCAATATAGTCAATGCTGTTGCTAATTGTGTTTAGCACTTTAACACGCCATACTAAGTCTCCATTCTTGGCACCTAACTCAAATATTTTATTATGATATCGCCAGTCTCCGCCGATATGAGTAGTCATTGCACGTACGTTAACGTTTTTGGTATTACCATCTTTAAAGTAGTTGGATAAGAACTGTGTATTGTCTGTGTGTTGAATCCAAACATATCTAACTGCCCATTTACCATGATCATCAGGGTCAATCAGTGCAGTCATTGGCTGGTTCAAACTACTGTCATGATGATTGATTGCGTTAACTATCACGGATTCAACCAGTACATTAAGTCTTTATAGTCAATGATTACTTCTGCTCGTTTGTATATGTTAAGATTCTCTAAAAATAATTTGATGTCTCTATGCTCGCTGGACTGACTCATCTTAGCCATTGCACGTTCATTTCCCGTAACTTTAGAGCGAATAACACAATCGGGCCAATGACGATACAATGTATATGGCTTAATGGCCCAGTGATTCATATTAACAAACTTGTTAAACACGGCAGCCTCGTACTTGATCCAATGACTAACATCATTGTCTAGTAACCATGCTAGCATTAGTTCGGGTGTATGAAAAAAGAAGCGAGAGGACACTCCGGTGGCACCCACTTCTCGTGCGGTTTCGATTGCAGCAATAGAGACCAATTCTTCTTCGATGAATAGTCCTTCAAGTTTGTTACGGCCGTAATTACGATGACGACGTAGATTCATATCTCCGCCGCCCATAACAAGATGATGTTTGGGAAATTGTTTAATCATTTGTATGTGTAACAATGTTTCCCAGTTATTAGTTTTATAGTGTCGAGCTAAATCAGGCAACACGTTTCTGAAAAAATCAATCAGATCAACAGTTATATAGTTAACGTTAATGTCGTGATCACGACAAAAATCAACTGCGTACTTGGTATCATAGTAGTTGATATTATCTTCGTTGTCAAAGTTAAGTTTCATAATCACTACTTCAAATGGAACTTCCGCTTCTAGAAAAGATTTTACAACTATCTCGCTGCTTAGACCCCCACTAAAACAAATCATAATGGGACTCTCACTGTGCTTACCGATTAGTTCGGCTGCTCTGATACACTCTGCTCTAAATGAGATTGGTATATAAGCAGCACGACCAAATTTGGCCCAGTACTCTTCGGTCTGATCTTCAAAGTTATAAAGACCACTTCCCCATCCAAATTTGAAATGATTTTCATGCGTGATATACATTGCTTAACCTTATGTGTGCTAATATTTATAAAAGATTACAGCTAGTGATAAATATTTTTACTTGGAGACAATAAGTTGGACGTTATTTTTTGGAATTCAGACCCACAAGATTGGAACTATTTTACTAGATACATTGGTCCCTATAAACTTGCTCACTGGATTCGTAAGCACGGCTATAGTGCTCAAGTCATTGACTTTATTGTTCATATGTCCGAAGAGCAACTGTATACGTACACTAAGAAATTTATCACGAGTGACACCACAGTAATAGGTGTATCAGCTACGTTCATGGCATTCAAGATGCACAAGTGGCCTGATGGTAGATTATCTTCGTTTCCTAAGCATATCATTGATGTGGGTCTTAGAATTAAGCGAGAGTATCCCAATATAAAGTTTGTAATAGGAGGATACGGCTCTGATCACTTGTACATGGGCGGTATACCACACGCTACTGTTATGAGTTATACCAATGCGTGTGAGGATATCTTCTTAGAGTATCTAGATCATTATAAAAAAGGAACTCAACTACCACTAGGCAAGTTGCATACTAATTACTATGGGTTAAACTCAATAGAAAATCCCAAGTTCAGAATGATGTACGACACTGCTAGAAATCCCAAGTACAATATCGAACACGATGATTTCAAATGGAATGAAAGTGATGTTGTTTTGAAAAATGAACCCTTGCCATTAGATATCAGTCGTGGCTGTATCTTTGCTTGCAGATTCTGTCAGTACCCTCACTTAGGCAAGGGTAAGTTAGATTACATTCGTGGCATGGAATATATCAAAGAAGAAATGCTAGATAACTATGCCAAGTTTGGTACCAACAACTACATGATACTAGATGATACGTTCAATGACACCGAAATAAAGCTTAGAGCATTCAATGACATGGTTCAAAGTTTACCATTTAAAATTACATATAGTGCGTACTTACGTGCAGACTTGATTGACAGATTTCCAGACACTGCTTACTTGCTCAAAGACAGCGGATTGTTTGGAGCATTTCACGGTTTAGAAAGTTTACACCCATACGCTAGTAATCTAGTAGGTAAAGCATGGTCGGGAAAACATGCAAGAGAGTATATACCAAAGCTATATCATGATCTATGGGAATCTAAGATTCCAATGACATTGAGTTTCATTGTTGGTTTACCCAAAGAAACAGAGCAAGATTTGTGGAATACTCAGCGATGGGTACAAGACAATGATCTATACACAGTGGTGTTTCATAAACTGGGATTGTTCGGAAACAACAATAAAAATACCAAATACACAATACAAAGTGAGTTTGATAAGAACGCAAGTAAGTATGGTTTTTCGTTTGATGAACAAAATAGATGGAGCAACGAAACTTGGACTGAGAAACGAGCCATGGCAGTAACTCAGCAAATTTTTACACATAACAAAACAACCAATTATAGAAAGATCAGTATATGGAATTTGGGTACAATGATGTCTCTTGGTTACAGTAAAGAGTTTTTGTTAAAGACGCCAATCAAAGATATTGACTGGGTTGAACTTAAAAGTTTAAATTTGGCTAGATATACTGATTATTTTGATCAACTGGCAAAACTATGATTTATAATATTATCGAGGACTGTAGTCCATACTATATAAGATTCACTTATTCTGGTATCGAACAAGTATTTGAGCACTGTTCATCTGAACATTATGACTATCAAAAAATGATTGATGAACAACCATCAACCTATCTTGATAAAAATGGTCGCAAGTCATTTGTACATTATAAGCTAGATCAATCATCTGGACAAAAGTTACTAGAAAATGTGCCAATGCGTGACGCACTCAATGTTGATGATACACGAGTATCGTTCTTTATATCTGCGCCCAGATGTATTTACAGACCTCATAAAGATGGTTTGGCGGTCAGATGCGGCATTAACTACAGTGTACAAATCAATGATGACAAATGCGTGACTAGCTGGTATGACGATAAAGACTTGTCTATATATCCCATCGACACTATAAACGGCCGCTCTAGAGAAGCCAGAGGATTTGTCAGAGGAAAGCATGTGCCACTTAAATCAATGACTGCTAAGCAGGGTGAGTGTATACTGTTCAATACTGAAATATTTCACGATTGGAACAATAGCCAATCATCTAACATGCGAGTAATGTTAACGTTACGGTTTAAAGAACCGCACAAAATGTATTTTGCAGATGCTAAGCGTATACTATTCGGAATTTGACAATGTTTGACGGATTCTTTAAACTATCAACTGACTTTAAGTTTGACTTTGATATTGACAGTATGATATCGAAAATTGGCGGTGATCTTAGCGATCCCAATGATCCAAACAATCCTAGAGTGTATCATTCTCCTACGGGAGAATTGCATTGGCAACGTTACCTTCCATCTGACATTAGATTTGCTAGAAATGTATATATAAATCTACCAAAGGAGTGCGACTCAATTGTCAACAATCTCATACTATTGAAATATCATGTCAGACGAACAATGATCAATTCAAATAGTTTGTTAGATCGTTTTTTAAAACATAATGTCAACTCTGAAAGAATTGGTATTATTAAGCAGCAAAGAGGATGTACGGTTCTTGCTCACATAGACTCAACTCGCAGTTTAACACTGAACATTGGTCTTAAGAATTCAAATACGGGTAGAACTTGTGTCGGGGATCAATCGTACGTCATGCAAGATCATGATGTATACTTATTAAATACATCATTGACTCATTCAGTTGAGTCATTGTCTACTGAGTGTGATCGTTACATCATTTCCTATACTGTTGACTATTAGTGCTTTGAAATGTATTTGTGATTAGTAACTTTTGGGTTGTCAAATTTTGTTAGTCTTTCTTGATTATTCATAAGAGCGACGATTGACTTACTGTCTTTCATTAGCTCTTTAAGTTTTCCCGGAATCCAAAAGTCATAGCCAAGAAAATAAAATGGAACGCTACTAGTATTGACAAACGCATGACGTTCGGTTGCTGGGCTAAACTGAAATAGTGTGCCCTGTTTTACTTCAACATTCTCGTCATTGATGTTGATAGTTACTTCGCTACTATTGTTTCCACTGACAATGAATATGTTTCTAACAATGTTAAAGTGATATTTGTACGCATCTACGTGCGGCAACAGTGCTTTATTAGCTTGCAAATTCCAAGTACACATACGACCAAATGGGCCAGTATCGCCACTCAGAGTTCTACTGTAACCACAGAACTTTCTAGTCATTTCTAGATTGGGATTGTACTCATCACCCTCGCATACTGCTGCGACCATGTTACCCACATGAAAGTAATTTAGATTACGATTCATGAATATCATTTTTGCCTGCTCAAAAATCTTGTGATTAGCATCACGTGGCCAAAACCAATCACGTGGATAAGCCAGAATCTCGGCTTCAATCTTCTTAGCCCAGCCACTCAGTGAGCCATCGTTTGATATCATATGCATAAATATGCTCCGTTTTTATTATTTATACGCATACACTGTCTTGCATAAAAACAAAACTAAAATGCGCTTGATGACCTAATAGATCGATCTATTGCGGTATCATTTCTAAGATATCCTCGTATGTCGTTTCTAGAGGAAATCTAATGCTAATAAAATGTTCATCGTAACCCGTTTCATTATGATTTTCAACATTGTGCCACGAATCTACTGTTGCAATCATTGGACGATTTAACTCGTACGTTGACAACAATGTCGAGTCGCTTAGCTCTAGTACAGGAAACGATGACATATGTGATCCTAGATTCTGACCGATTGGTGCATTGGGATTTTTACTGTACCAATTCATGACCACACTACTGCACTGAGTTAATGGCAGATTAAATGATATTTTTTGAACTTGCTTAGTTTCAGTGTTCATGTCAATGTGAATTCTACTTTTATGCTTGGGTGGCATAACAAAGTACAAAATTCTATCAAAATTTTTCAGATTCAAAATCGATTCAATTTTCTTGGTAAAATCAGGTCCGCAGCTATACACGTTTTTTGCAAATTTGGGATTCAATGAAATGATTTGAGGAAGAAATTCAATGATTTTCTCACCACTGTAGTTGAAGTTTATAAAGTCGCAGTAGGCCATAAATATATTTATGTTCGCTGTGCTCTTAGCTAAATAACATTATGAAGAATCTACATCCTTATTATCAAACCCTATTCGTTGTATGGACTAATCAAATACTGTTTTGGTCAGCAACGGTACTTTTTTTTGATGTTTACACTGTATTTGTTATTATAGCTGCCAGCTACTTCTTTGGCTGTATTAGCGAGATATCGATACATCGCTATTTGTCTCATAAAACATACAAGACTACTCCAATGAAAGAAAAAGTACTACTGTTCTTTGCATTTTTGACTGGTCAAGGAGCAACGCTATCGTGGGTGGCAGTGCATCGATGCCATCACGCATACGAGGACACTGAGCAAGACCCACACAGTCCTTTGTTTATTCCTGCATGGAAGTTGATTCTTGGTTTGTTTCCTAGACAAGATTATAAAATATCAGTGATTGCTGATCTCATACGTTCCAAAAACAAAGCATACTTTATATTTGAAAACAAGTACTACTGGTTGTTGTGGACAGCACTGTGGATCACTACGTATTTTATCAGTTTCTATTTGTTTTATTTCATCGTTGCTGGAAGTGCAATGTGGTATCTGATGACTTGCGCTGTGAATATTTTTGCTCATGGTAAGGTTGGGGTGAAAACTAATGAAAACGCAGTTGGGTTGAATAGTACAGTTCTCAACGTACTCACAGGGGCTGGACATCATAATAATCATCACAGTGATCCCAAAAACTATAGTTACAAAGTTACTAATGAGACAGATATCTACGCATGGGTTATTGAAAAGGTGTTTAAGGTATGAACGAACTTATTAAAGATGTAATATATATGCCGTTGGCAGTACCAATGGTTCAATGCGACGCAGAAAAAATAAAAAAATTCATCGACAAACGAGGATCCAGAGTAGACTATCCATGGGCAGCAGACATTGATCAACCTTGGAATCACGTTGTAATCAAATCACCGCTGATACCAGAGACGCCCGGCGAAATACCCGGTAGCGGATGGAGACCAGACTTTAAGAAGATATTCCCAGAAGTGGTTCAGGCAGTAGAGAGTTTGCCATTTACATCAATGGTCTGTGTGTATTTGCTCGAACAGATCATTGATGTTAAGCCTCATACTGACTATATGGGCAAAAACTCTATAGATCATCTAGAGCCAGCTTCTTATAGAATTTCTTTGCTCAATGAAGATCACGAAACGTTTTATATGTGTAATGACGTAGAATGTACTACCTATCAGCATCCAAGATATCCAACAGACACCAATACATGGGTATTCAGCAATAGATCAAAGCCTCATGGTAGTATTATACCAAAGGAAGGAAAAAGAAAAATTATCCTTATCATAGGCGGTGGAGTACTCGACGAAGCCAGACATCTAGAGTTGTTAGATGAAAGTTATAAAAAATATAGTGACTATATTATAAAATGAGTGAAATTTCTGTCAGAAATTTAACAATGGCCGATCTAGACATCATTGAGAATTGTGTTTACAAACACGATACAATGTACGGGGTTCCGATTCAACATGACATTTATATTCAAAGATATATAAGTAATATTGAAAACTCATATGCGGTTGGGGCATTCATTGATGACGAGTGCATGGGTATATGTTCTCAGTTCTTTTGGGTCACCATGCCTGTTTGGACGTTGACCAATCTATTTTTAATGACCAGCGGCAACATGTTCTACGGTAAAAAAATGATCACCGTGACTGGCGCAATTATGGAACAATGTATTAGAAATGCAGAATCAGATGAACGATATGAATTTTATTACGTGATAAGAGATACTGAACATCTAAGTAGAAAAGGTCAGACTAAAGACATTATCTCGAAATCAAATTCGTACATCAGTGAACGCTATGATTTTATAAACGTACAGACTCTCAAGTCTCCAGACGATGTTAAATGGCCGTACATTTCAAATTTGATAGGAGATATCGGCATGAGCGCAATATCTTACCCACATAACAAAACTTTGGCTGTACGTCGAGTGACTATAAAGCCGGAATTTCGATAATTATAATTCGATAATGTTTATGGTATGGCCAGATGTATCGCAATACTCTTGTCTAACCTTCATAAACTCATCAACAGACAGTCCAAGTGCTTGACACATCAATGTGCCAAACTCATCTTTTGCGGCTGAGTTAGAAAAAATAATCGTTCTAGTACTTGTCAATTCATCAGTACTAAGATTCTTATCTAGACTAAGAATTTTTCCCTGATTGCAAAAGTCAGAATATACTGGTGAAACTTTGTAATGTGCGGTATACCAGTATATACTGTCATAGAAAAAATTGACACTAGTGTTGGGTCTGGTTATTGTAATAACGGTTGTATTGGTCATAGTAATTGCTCCTGATAGTATTTATCGCTGATAGTATTTATCACTATTATAAAAACAGTACTGAAATATGCTTATATTAAGCTACGTTTAGTACTAAAATATGCTTATATTAAGCACAATTTAGTACTAAAATGCTCTTAATACACTAAATCACGCTTAGTAGCTAAGCTACATTTAGTACTAAAACACACTTAGTAACGATAATCCTTGACAGTAAATGGCAGAACTGCTATAATATGTACTGTTCAATGAGAAAGGAAGTAACAATGCTTAAGTACGGTGTCGCAGGGCTTGATATTCGTGTCGTATCTGACACGTTGGGTGACGTGATGTTCAAAGCTGAGTACAGTACTGACTACGTAAGCTACGTGATGCAACACGCTAAGCCTTGGTTACGCAGCATCAAGCAAGTGCCAGAGGGCACGGGTAACAAGGGTGACAACTTGCAGTACGAGTGCAAGTACGAGGGCTACTGTATGACATGGTCGCAGTGGTCTGAAATGATGAGTCAGATCAATCTCTAGTCTCAAGCGTCACTACTGTGACGCACTACACTAAACACAAGGGCATCACATGACACACAATCACGCATTCACTAAGTTTGTAGACTACGTTTACAGCTTTTACAATCCCACTACGGGCATCTACCCAATGAATATCACTCGCAGTGATATCGAAGACGCTACTGAAGTGCTGTTGACTATGCCCAACATTACTGTTGAGTATGATAGCATTGACCGTGAGCGTGTACGTGATATCATGGAGTCTGAGCTTGCACGTACTGATGCACTGATTGCCGCACATGATGATCGTGCGCTGATCAATTCTGTTGGCTGTGAGTTTGACTAATCTAAGGAATATTTAATGACTTACATTGCACGTTGTTTTACTTGTTACGAGCCAGTGTCAGAGGGTGTCGCCTATTGTGTCGCCTGCAGGCAAATCGATGCTATCAATCGTCAGACAAAACAGGCGAATGATTTAGCTGAGCAAAATGCCGAGCGCATGGCTCAGCAGGCCAGCCGTCAAGAACGACTTGAAAGTGATCGTATCTGGGAACTACGTCAGCTAGAGGAATATCGTCAACGTGAGAAATTGCTTGATCTAATTCCGGGTTATCGTCAGCAACAGGCACTAGAGTTAGCCGAGCAAATGAGGCTGGAAAAAGAAGAAGAAGCCGAATACAAACGAATATCCGAAGAATGGGATCGATTTTATGCTACTCCCGAGGGACAAGCTTATAAGCATAAGCAAGATTTAGATAATGCCCGCTCACGGGTTCATGAACACTCATTTGGTGTTTTTTTGACATACGGTGTCGGACTTGTTTCTTTTTTCTTAGTATTACGATTGTTCGCTACTGGCCATCCGGTTTTTGGTACTATGGCGCTTTTTATTGCCGTATTGGGTGTTTTTGGTTTATATAATAAGTATATGGATTCTTTCCCAGCATACTCATACAACCATAAAGAAGTTAAAAGACTAGAAAATAAACCTTGACAATAAATACAGTTTCAAGTATACTACACACATACATAGGAGAATATACATGAGCGAATATAAATATATCGTTTGGGTCGGTGGAGTGCCCGTCTGGTCAGGCTATAGTCTACGTGAGGCCGAGCTTGTAGTTAAAGCATGGAATGATAGAGATTATACTGATGTTATTCTTGAAAAAGATGAATTTAGTCCCTACAATACGGTGAACTCATGATCTGGATGTACTTTGGCTTTATTGACTTAATAGTTCTAGCAGTGGGCATTGCCATTATCTGCATTAACAGTTATATGCGATGATGCAAGCTATCTCTTGGACAGTTGAACGTGATGATCACAGTGACTTTGTGTTATTGTGGTGGCCACGTGGAGACTTATATTGCCGTAGAAATTACGAAAGATTAAGCAGTAAAAATTATTATGACGCAGTACAGGAAGCTAAATACTTTCTCAATATAGAGTAAACTGTAAAAAATCGCTATTATATAGTACTTTTTTACGAAATGGATAAATAACTATACAGAAATTGAAAATAGTCCTTGACTAATATTCACTGCTGTATTATAATACTAACTTAAACATGAAAACTAAACTTTTAAACCTCTTGAGTTCCGTCTATGTAGCGTCAAACGCCACAGCGGAAGCATATTGGCCCGAGTTTAGCAAACAGGGACGCAATATGCCGACACACTCAAATGGTCGTATTGATGCGTTCAGGGTTCAGGGAAATTGTATGTAATAGTAAGCATACAAAATAAAATTCTCAGAACCCTAGACCAGAAATCTAGGGTTTTTTGTTTTTAGCAGTAAGTGAATGTAGGCAACGAGAGCCGTGTGAATCACTATAAACAAACACTAAATGGGCGGGGTTCTGGATGAATACACGGGCGGTAACCGTGTTAGTAAAAGAGACAAGTAGTGGGACAGCCACTACAATTTATTGAGTACATTGGTCTAAGCGTACCTCCCCGCTTAGGGGATTAGGGCGAGTAGTGTACTCAATAAATTGAAAATACACCCCTGTAGGTAAACGGTTATACCGGAGGCTTGATAAGCCTTTATTACAAGTTCGATTCTTGTCGGGGGTACCAAAGTTTTAATGGGGGGTTGGTGCTAACGGGAACACATGTGCTTTGCAAGCATGAGTTAAGGGTTCGATTCCCTTACCCTCCACCATAATGTATTTGTTGAGCAAGTTGTTTGAGCAGTGTTAAATGCACACGGGTTACCTTTCCTAACCGTCAGTGAACGAACGTTCGTCATCATGACGTACCCCTGCCGAATGAACTGGGCGTGGCAGTGATAGCAGCTTGCTCAACAAATACCTTGACACTAAATACTGTGTGTGTTATAGTGTCAGTATAGTAACAATTGCGGGTGAGTGTGTAGGTAAGCACGGTGGTCTCATAAGCCACAGGGGGCGGTTCGATTCCGTCACGTCGCAACCAAATTAACTTAGAGAAAATATGTTTATTAAATTAACTAACGCACGACCAGAATTTCTAAACGAGCCAATTGCAATCAATGCTGATTTAATTGTATCTATATTTAAATCAACGGTAACAAGACCCACTGGTGAGATCGTAGAAGTCACTATGGTGTTCATTCCTCCGCATGGTAACTGGGAAGTAATGGAGTCAGTTGATGCGGTTATTGCTCTTGCCAATGGCACAGAGTTACCTCACGGTGATGTCTATAGTTAAGAAGTAATTTCGGAGTGTAGCTCAGTCTGGTAGAGTGCTTGCTTTGGGAGCAAGAAGTCCAAGGTTCGAATCCTTGTACTCCGACCAATTTTTAGAGAAGATATGTATAGTATCATAGAAGATTGTAGCCCATATTATATTAGATTTACGTATCCAATGTTGACACAAATAATCAATCGCTGTCAGGATATTGCATCTAAGATAGAATTCCCATATCAGTTTGCACAACACAAATTCGACAAAGAACTGGGTCAAGAGATTCTTGATATGTCGCCGATGTCTACTCAGTTTGAATTAAATCATGAGCGTGTATCATTGTTGGTTAGTAAATCTGGCCATTATGGCAGAGTACACAAGGATGGTATAGCTACGCACATTAGTTTTAACTATCCGATAAAAATACTAGATGATAAGTGTATCACTAGTTGGTTCTCGGATGAAGATATGAAAGACTATCAAACAGACGATAATCCGCCTGGACAAACCGGCCGTAGACTTATTGGCTGCGATACTTCCAAACATTGTCCATTGAAAACAATGTGTGCTAAGCCAAATGAGGCTGTCTTGTTTAACACAGAGATATGGCACGATTTTGATAACAGACAGTCAGCAAACGAGCGTATCATTCTTACGCTAAGACCGCTGCACCCAGAGAACATTTATTTTGAAGATGCTAGAAAAATAATGTTTGGATTTTAAATTAACAACGCCCCCTTCGTTCAACGGATAGGATACTAGGCTACGAACTTAGTGATGGTGGTTCAATTCCATCAGGGGGTACCAACTAGAAAAAGAGAAAATATTGTACAAAGTATATTGGACTGCACCAGACGGTCAAGCATGTAGTGAAGAATATCTGGAAATGATTGAAGCACTAACTCAAGCTAATCATCTACGCACTATCGGTCGCTTATACGTGGCCATGGTAGGAGAAAATCCCAATCAAGTAGGTAAGATGGGAGTAGATAGTGTTGAAAACGGTCGATTGCCAAGTGGTGAAAACTATACTTGGAAAATGCGCCGATAGTAATGCCCTCGTGGACAAATTGGCAAAGTCGTTTCTCTCAAAAGGAAAAATTCTCTCGGTTCAACTCCGAGCGAGGGTACCAAAGTTTTAATCTCTGCGTGGCGTAATCTGGTAGCGTAGCTGGTCTGGAGCCAGGCGGTCCAAGTTCAAATCTTGGCGTGGAGACCAATGTCCCTTAAACTAATCTGGTGAAAGTGACAGCTTGAAAAGCTGTAAAGGTTGGATCGTAACCAACAGGGGGCACCAATTACATAATGTAGTCTTGAAATCGATCTACGATTTCTTCCCAACTAAAGTTGTATGATGTACTGCAACGTGCGCTGATACAATGGCGATCGCCTATGCTAACAGCCTGATGCGGCTCTCTTGCATTAACAAGATATGCAGCCGGCGTCATATAGTAGCTTTTAATTGGAGGAATGTCGGTTGGTTTAAACCTAACTAAATTACCTAGTTTGTTGTTTATGGTTTCATTCTCAACAACATCTTTTCTATCCCAGTAATTTAAAAGTCCATCTGCGCCGTATATCCAGTTGATTCCCCAAGCACATTTGTGTAAGAATGAATCAGTGTGGATTTGCGCTGTATATTTGGGTGGCTTAGAAAAATCAAAAATACGATCCCATTTGAAACCATTGACGATTAGAAATTCTGATCTGATTATATCAGCGGGTTTGTAATAAGAACGCACTGCATCAGTTGGAGTCACATTTATCATTGACAATGCCTCGGCAGTCAAGACCTGATCAAGTTGCGGTAGATTTAGTTTAATGACATATTCCATGTGAGTATTTATACAGGGTCGCTTACGATTTGATAAATATTCATACTATGAATACTTCTTATCCAACGAAAAATAATTTACCATGGACTAGCATTTATCAGTTTCCAAATCCAGTGAATTCTGATCTTTTTTCAGCACTACAACAGTGTTGGCAAGAAGAAGACTGGGGAGAAAACTTTCAAAATAATAAAAGAGACCCTGCTCAGGCTGCGATATATCCATGCACTAGACGAGTAGAATATGATCCAACAAGATTATTTTCTAATAAAAAATTAGAAGCGGCAATCGTCAACGTGGCTGAAGAAATCAAAACATTGTTTACAGTTTCAATGTCGTTGTTATGGGCTGAACTAACTCTATTAGTACCCAATGGTACTATAAGATGGCATCATGATAGACTGGCAAATGGAATAGTAGCAAGCAAAGTAATGATTCCGCTTACAGATAACAGTGATGTAAAAAATTATTTCTGTAGTTGGACTGCCGACACTCCGACTGATCGTGGAGACTTTAACCCAGTACCACACTTGTCAGATGATCTATATGAAGTAGAAATGAAGTCTGGATTTTACTATGTGTTCAATCATAGAATACCTCATAAAACTGTAAGTAAGTCATCAGCTCCTCGTGGAATGCTGGCCTTGGATATGATTCCAACAGAGTACACTAGTATAATTACAGAAAATCTTGGCCCAATTACTGAGTTTGAGAAAATCAAACTTCTTCCTCCGCATATTTGCTGAGATCGAGAGAAGTTTGCATACATATTATATGACAGTATGTATAACATATAAATAGTTTCGTAGTACAAATTTAATGCGGGCGTAGCTCAGATGGTAGAGCGCCACGTTGCCAACGTGATTGTCGTCGGTTCGATCCCGATCACCCGCTCCAGTTTTTGTATCCCTAATGTAATGGCAGCATATCGGTCTCCAAAACCGCTAGTCAAGGTTCGAGTCCTTGGGGGTACGCCAAATAGTAAAGAGTACAATGCCCCTGTGGTGGAATGGCAGACACGCTAGTCTTAGGAACTAGTGGAGAAATCCGTGCGAGTTCGAGTCTCGCTGGGGGCACCAACATTAGGATAATATGAAAGAGATTATAGAAATAAAAAATTTAAACAATGACATTTTTGTTCATTGGGTTATCACGAATTTCTGTAATCAGGATTGTACATATTGTCCTCCTGCGTTAAAACAAGGAAAATTCGCTAAAAGTCAAGGATTTCCAACTGATCATGATATAGATAAGTTTATTGACACGTTGATTGACACGCAGCGAACAACGCAAAAAAGATTGATGATTAACATATCAGGTGGTGAGCCGACTGCACATCCTAAGTGCGGTAATATTATTGAGCGACTACATGACTATGCCGTTATCATATTGACAACCAACGGAACTAGAGGCATTAGTTGGTGGAAATCTTTGCCACATCTGCCCAATCTAGTCATACTGTCTTTACACCCCGAGTACTATGATAGTAAAAAGATACGCATCAATGAACTTTGTGAATTTTTAAATGATAACGGGGTATCGATTAGATTTAACTTGATGTGTCACCCTCAAATGTGGGACACTGTATTGAAAATAGTCGATGATGTTGATGATCGGTTCAAACCGTTCATTGTTCCAAAAATATTACAGCATCAAAGCACAGTTAGTAGAAATCTGCATCAGTATACCGAAGAGCAGTTAAATTTCGTTAAGAACTATCCAACGAAGTTAAATATGAATTTCACGTGGGATTGTGAGTCTGTATACTCCGATAACACCACTAGACGTACATTGCCGAACACTATCATGGCAGAAGGACAACACTATTTTCAAAATTGGAGATGTTCGGCTGGTAGCGAAGGAATCGATGTGTACGCAAACGGTCAGGTCAGTGCTGGAATTTGTAAGGTAAAAATACTTGGACATATTTCAAATTTCAAGTTTCTTGACGAGTATCTAACCTGTTCTAGACCAAATTGTACATTCCCTGGAGATATACAATTAAATAAATATAATCCAGCAATAGTTAAAAAATAGTTCCATAGATTAGCGGTAAATCGTCACGTTGACATCGTGAAGACCACTGGTTCGATTCCAGTTGGAACTACCACAATCAAAAACAACGGGTAGTAATGCAGCGGGGTTGGTCCTGCGACTGGCCTTGAAAACCAGGTTCTCTGTAATGGGGATGGGGTTCGACTCCTCTGCTACCCGCCACAATTTCAATTCCGTCTTAATATTCATGGTGAGTATGCTCGGCTGTTAACCGAAGAAGGTTGGATCGTTACCAACAGACGGAGCCATGTACAATAGGTTGCAAGCTTTAATGGTGAAGCACTCGGCTCTTACCCGAAAGAACTCAGTTCGATACTGAGGCGACCTACCAATCAAGTGGGGTGTAGTTAAATGGTATAACAGCGGGCTTTGAACTCGCTATCCTAAGTTCGATTCTTAGCACCCCTTCCAATAAAAAGTGTTGTAAAAATACAACACAATACTAAGCACTGTTTAGTGCTTTTCCTTGACAGTAAATCAGTATTCAGTTATAATACGTACTTACACTGAACAAAAGGAAATACTATGGCTAAGAATGTAGCTATTGTTTCAATGAAAATGCACGGGTCGCACGGTGGAGTTGATGTCAAATTCTTTGTCACTAAGCATTCTCAGATTAACATTACTGAGTATGCACACCCAAGTCACAGACGTGACAATGAGCCCATACGCTATATTTGCGTAGATGATGGTCGTCATGGTAACGGTGGGTGGCTATTTGAAACAGATAAAATATATACTCTTAAAGATGTATTAAAAGTATTTGAAGATGCTTTTAACAGTCTGGACTAATATGCAGATTACAATTGACGTTGAGAAAATTGCTCGATTGGCGGAAAAGTATCAAGACGCTACTTATGCGTATGATACTCCGTTTATGAATGCTATGCGAGAATTGTACCCAGAGTTGTGGGCGCCAGTTGACAAAATCATGACTGAGCAAATGCGGCACAAGTACAAGTGGCAGCAAGTTGGGAATGTAATTTATATGGATTTAACGCAAAAATAGCTTGACGATAAATCGGTAATAGTGTACAATGTACACATACACTAGAGAAAAGGAAGCAATCATGGACTTAAACCCAATGGATCTAATGAATCAAATGGCGAGTGCAGAAGAAAAATTCTGCGACAAGCTAGACGCTGAAGGTCCCGTGGTTATTCACGGCATGAAGTTTGATCGTAGTTTGATTATGCGAGTAATGGCGGAAGATTATTATTCAGATGCTCTTGACGCTTATATGCGTAGTGTCGGTATTGATGTAGACGCGGCGTAATTATTAGGAGATTGCAATGACTGTAACAGTAGCTAAGATGAACGGTAAAATCGTTGAAGTTATCCGTGTCGCTGAAACAGTCAAGTTCTCACAGGATCGTGGGTGGGTTTGTGTTTGTCCTCATGTAGGAGATGTAAACTCTAACGCAGTCAAGTGGGTGCGCCTTGGTAATCAGCGTTTCGATTGGGTCAGAGAATTTAATTTTTAAATAGTGTTAAATTCTCTTGACAGTAAATCAGAATTCAGTTATAATAGTAGTATAGTAAGTAATGCAGTAAACGCTCTTTAACAATCAGTACGCAATATTGAAGTACATTCAAAGTCGCAAAGTCCCGCCGAGTGGGCCGCAGCAACGGGACCAGGCGTCGAGAGTGTATTTCAATATTGCGTAACATACATAATATTGAAACTCATTGCCCGTTACTGGCTGAGGGAGTACGTAAGTCGTGGCCTGAAGTGGCTCAGCGCAGTACTGTCTTAAATGATACGCTCAAGACGCCAAGAAAACAGAAGGTGAGCAAGCAGACGCAATACACTTAGGAAGGGGTCTGACAGTGAGTTTCAATATTGTGTATTATACACAATAAGTGCAGTACGTTGACTCTATGATACTGGGAAGTATCGGCCTGCTGGGAAGCACCCCAAGAGTCATCATTATTGAACACATAAAGGCGTAGGCCACGCTGAGTGATGGACATAGCAGCGTGTTAATTTACGGTGTAGGCGGGTTCGATTCCCGTGTAGTGTGTTCAATAATGATAAGTACTAGTTTCAAAGGAAACAATATGTACACAGTAGAATATCAAACAGAAGAAGACACAGTAAAAGAAATTCATCGTACATCACTACAATTTTTGTATGGGTTGATTGTATTTTTCACTGTGTGTTATTTTATTCGCTAATATGCCGCTGTAGCTTTCTGGTGAGGGTAACTCGTTGTCTGCGAGACTTAGGTGGGTTCGATCCCCATCAGCGGCGCCAAGTTTTCAATGCTGCATTCGACTTCTGGTGAGGTCATCACCCTTTCAAGGTGACCAGACGGGATCGTAACCCGTATGCAGTACCAAGTTTTGTAGAGATACGTATTGCCCGACTGAGATTGATATCTCCCGCCTGTATCGGCGCTATGTTAGGACATGGGCACCTGACTTACTACAGTTTTTTCAATGGTGTAGATAGCTTAATCGGTAAAGCCTCGGGTTGTGAAGCCGACTGATGCGGGTTCAAATCCCGTTCTACACCCCAAAGTATTCTTGAAAGAAGAAGGCACTGCGACCTGAGCCTCACCGGGCGGCATGCCAGTTACGAAACAGTAGGGTAAGAGTCCCTAGGAGAGGCACGAATTCAAGAACATAAGATAGCGACTAGTAAGGCACGTGACTGAAAAATCGCCGTAATGTCGAGATTGGGCAGGTAGATAATCTCGTTAAACCCCTGCCAGAAATTTAGTAAAAGTTTCGGAGATGAAGCATCAATGGTGATGCACTGGACTGTAAATCCGGCGGGCTTGCCCACGACTGGTTCGATCCCAGTAATCTCCACCACCTTTGAAGTACTCAGTACTACAAGACGTATTGTGCTACGGTTGACCACCTGCGCCTAGCAGATGTAAACGCACAATCTAGGCAATGGATTAACTACTGTTTGGCTGCAATGGTCACACGCCCTTGGTCGAACGGTAGTTGCCATATCGAAGTACATTAACGTGGAGAGAGCGGTACCGGCGGGAAGTGTCGGGTGGGGCGCAAATCACGATAGTGTATTTCAATATGGTGTTTATAATAGCGGTAAAGGTAGACGCAGACGGCGGCGGGACGCTTAAACCCTCCGATGAGATAAAACTCATCGAAACCGTTGCAAACTGTGGGTTCGAGTCCCACAATAGAAACCATATTGAAGTACATTCAGTATAAGGCAGCGTTTATTATTATAAAATATGATAAACCCGTGAGCAGCCGCAACAAGAGGCAGTGCCGATAAACTTGTTTAAAGAGTGTATTTCAATATGGTTTGAGTGTAGATCGGGAGGGAGGTCGTTGCTAGTCACACCGGACCCCAAACAGAATCGCATGAGTTCGACAATAGATGAAGGGCTGTGGCTTGACCGCCAATTGTCCGGAAACGACGATAGGACGCCATATTGAAGCACAAAACTTTATGAAAGAAGTTTTACAGTACCTGAATTAACAGGAACCTATTATGGTTGACATCTGGCAAGGGTGTATAGTCTGAAATGACAGAGTGTTTCAATATGGTAAGTAAGAATAGACGAAAAGTCACTGGTGAGACTAGATGCTTTGAACCATGGAAACAGAGCTAGGTTTATTCTTGTTGATCTTGGCCAATCGACACCATATTGAAGTACATCAGATGAACAATGGCCCCTATCGCGGCCTAAGTAGTTTGGTGTATTTCAATATGGTAATCACATAATGGTGAGGCAAGAGAAAAGGTAAGATAATTTATCACCGAGCGTATCTCTCAGTCTAGCGCAGACTGGCCAACTGAGTTCGATTCTCAGTAGTGATGACCATATTGAAGTACATTACCTTAAGACTGGAAAGGGTTCCTAGGAAAGCCCGATGACGTATCTCATTTAAGAGTGTAAATCGTGTTGCCAGAGTTGTAGTGTATTTCAATATGGTTATTAAGTTTTGGATTGGTAGTTCAATTGGTTAGAGCACCGCCCTGTCACGGCGGAAGTTGCGAGTTCGAGTCTCGTCCAGTCCGCCAATTTTTGCAGCTATCGTCTATCGGTCAGGACACCGCCCTTTCACGGCGGGAAGAGGAGTTCGATTCTCCTTAGCTGTACCAGTTATAAATAAATCATTATGATAAAATTTACAATACAACTATTTTTAGTGCTGTTCTGTTCGATTACTAGTGCAAACACAGTAACACTGATTCTGTCATCAGGACCCGGTGGTGTTGCCGATCAAACTGCCAGACACATGGAAAAGTATTTTCTTGAAAAGAAAAATATCAAGTTAGTGGTAGTTTTTAAACCGGGAGCCGATGGTCTTATTGGACTTCGTGAGCTATCACGATCTCAAAATGACGGCACTGTGATTGGTTTGAGTGGTGTATACACACTAGCTAACATTGTAAAGAACAATGATCTTAGATTTGAGTATGTTACTGCCACGTATTGGATAACTGCCGCATTGGTAGCTAGCTCTAAGACAACTATCACTAACTATGACGACTTTGTATCTAAGATCAAGTCTGGCAACAAGTACTCATTTGGGTACAATGCTCCTAGTCAGTTGTACAACATCAATCAGTTGTTACGCAATGTAACACACAATCACGATGTTATTACCGTTCCCTATAAGAGTTCTGGCGCAGTTGTCAATGACATACTGGGTGGTCAGATTGATTTTATACTGGTTCCATATCCATTGCTGGAAAAGCACATTGAAAGTGGAACCTTAAATTTAATTGCCACTGCCGATAAGATATCAGGCGTGGAAAATGTCCCCAGCTTAGACAACAAGTTTAAAGACTGGATCGACTTTACTGGCATTTGTTTTGTGTTGCCCGTGGGTACACCCAAGCATATTGTAGACGAGTGGAATAAAAATCTGCGTGACTACCACAATGACAGTGATACTAAAAAGTTCTATAAAGATCGACATGCAAACTACTATCAGTTTGGAGCAGAGAATCTCAAGAATATGATTGGAGCAATAAATGCCACACAATGACGGTTACTTTGGCACATGGACTGTAACAGGAAAGTCATTTCAAAACAAAAGAAATGCACTGCTGTATGCTAGTAACAATGGTTGCCCACCAGTAACATGGTCATGGCACGACAGTATTTGGAAGAACTTTGATCGTTCTAGATTGGGTAAGCAAACATTGACAACATTGTATCGTGAACGAGCGCAACAGCTACGAGATACATACGACTATCTGATACTGAGTTATTCAGGTGGTGCTGACAGTCACAACATATTACTGGCATTTCTTGATAACAATATCAAGTTAGATCAGATTTTTGTGCATCAGCCATTCACTTACATTAACTCGTCTTACCATAAACCAAATACCACTGACACTACATCTAGAAATATGATCAGTGAGTGGGACTACTGTATAAAGCCAACGTTAGATTACGTGGCAAAAAATCATCCTAGTATTCATATTGAATTGAGTAACTGGATGGACAATGTAAACGAGCAGTACTTTAGCAGTGAAGATACATTCTTAAACGCTGGTGGCTCAAACAATGGTATGGGCCCAATGGCTAGAAATCTAGACTTCTCAAAAGTCGGACTCACTGTACTGAACAAAGACAAAACTATAGCAACCATTTACGGTAGTGATAAACCACTGTTATGGCTAAACGATCGGCAAGTGTCAATGATTTTCACTGACGTGCCTATGTCTCATGCTACCAATACTGTGGGAACATTTGAACCATTCTACTGGTCGGAACAGTTACCCGACTTGATCTTTGAAATGGCATATCAAGTGTATCTTTACTACCGAGCAAATCCACATCTGCAACAGTATATGTGGACAAAAAGTTCTAACGTAACTGACAATGTAATTACTAAGTTCAACCATGAGATATCTAAGTTGGTTTGCTATTCGTCTACGTGGGACTTAAGAAAATTTCAATCAGACAAACCAAACTTAGGTGGATTAAGACAAGACAGAGATTTCTTTATATACGAGTACGCTGACTATCAGCGAGTAAAAGATATATGGCGGCATCATCAACAAGGGTTCTATCACGGTATCAACAAAAAGTATATCAACGATGGTGGCAATCTCAAGGTGATCAAGTCCAACACATACTATCTAGGTGACTTATAATTGTCCGAATGTGTTGACAACAAATCAGCACTAGTGTATAATTATATTTTACACTGTCACTGCGACAGTAAATAGATACTCTAAAAGGAATTAGCATGACAATCAAAAAGATTAACGAACAAATTGAAGTATGGCAAGAAGAAGATACAAAGTTTATCAGCGGCAATAGTGCCGCAGGTACACGGGCTCGTAAGGCATTGGCTGAGTTGGCGAAACTAATCAAAGTACGTCGTAACGAAATCACTGCTGAAAAGCTGGCTCGTAAAGAAGCCAAAGCTGCAAAAGCAGTAGAGTAAAAGTTTATGCGGGTATAACTCAGTGGTAGAGTGTCAGCCTTCCAAGCTGTTCGTCGCAGGTTCGAATCCTGTTACCCGCTCCAAGTTTTGTAAGTGTTAGCAAGAGAGAAAGCCTGTTCCGCAAGATAAAGGTGAGTTGGGCCTAATTAGCCTAGTAGCAAACAAGTATCTCCCTAGTAACGTACTCTCGACAGGCAGGCGCCCTTGATTAAAGCCTCAAATGGTTCCGATAGTGAGAGCGGATCTACTTACAAATTCAATAATGGTAGATAGCACTGGTGTGCGGCTGAGATTTATATCCTCGGGAGAGTGGTCAGATGGGCTGCAACGGAAAGGTTCGAATCCTTTATCTACTACCAATGGTGCTGTGGCCGAGTGACCCAAGGCAAGTGACTGCAAATCTCTACAACCGTCAGTTTGAATCTGACCGGCGCCTCCATTCAGCAGTGTTGTAAAAATACAACACATAAAGCTTGACGATAAATCACGATAGTGCTATAATATGTACATACAATAGGAGATGTAAATGAAAGCTTACGGATCCAAGCGTTGCTATCACGCTTGCCGAGTTGTTCAGGCTGGCAATGGCAAGAAAATCAAGTTTACCGTTGACGTGAAGTCACGCAAAAGCGGTCGTAAAATTAACCAAGATAAGGAGTAGTAAAATGAAGACAAAGGGTAAAACCATTGTTCCTCGTAATCGTTTTGCTAGATTAGCCGCCGCACGTTGCGCTGGCTCACATAGTAAACCGTACAAAACGGAACGCAGGAATACAAAAGTATCAGATCGTAAGGGTGCAAGTGATATGCACAATTACGACCCAATGGGGGTATAGCTCAACTGATTAGAGCAATCGGCTTTTAACCGATAGGTTCTGAGTTTAAGTCTCAGTGCCCCTACCAAGTTGTTATATTGAAGTACATTATAAGCAATGAAAGTCTAACGTGCCACGTGACCTAGACCCGTATAGCGTATAGTGTATTTCAATATAACAATGGTGATCTAGCATAGATGGTCTGTGCGTTTCCCTCATAAGGAAAAATGGGACTGGTTCGATTCCAGTGATCACTACCAAATTATTTGACTATACGATTCGTATAGAGTAGGTAGAGCCAGTAGAGGACTAAAATGGTAATCTATCATCGATAGTTCAGTTGCGGCATAGTGAAATGGTATCACACCGAATTTTGATTCCGTTATTCTTGGTTCGAATCCACTCATTACCACCAATAGAATAGAGAAAAAAATGAAAATCTTAGTAACAGGTAATCCCAATTACGGAATTGCAGAAGCAATCAAAAATACATTTGTTGATCATGAAGTTTCGTTCTACAGTAAAAATTATAACAATTTTGATCTAACTGATCCTGCAAAAATGGCAGAGTTAGTCTTGCTTAGTTTACAGTATGATGTCTTTATTAACAATGCCAGATTGTCTAGATACAGTCAAGTCAAGTTATATGAAGATATCCACACAGTGTGGTGGAAATCAAAAAAGCAAGGATCGATTATAAACATAGGCAGTACGGCAGATTCCGCTAGAGATCAGCATAGTGTATATGCTACTGAAAAGGCAGCTCTAAGAAAAATAAGTGATGCTGGAAGTTTTGCATGTAATTTTAAACATTCAGGCATTAAGGTCACTTACATTGCTTTTGGTTGGGCAGCAACGCCAGTACTAAATACTGTATTGCCACATGTTAAAAAACATGAATCAGAAGAAGTAGCTCGTTTACTAAAATGGGTCATTGAATACCCAGTTAGTTCTACTTGCATCAATGAAATTAGGATGGAACCTATACAATGATAAAATCTAGACCATTAACAAAACACATAGGTGAAATGATTGAAGACAAACACTTAACTGAATACAGTGATGAAGATATAAACGATCTTAAAAAATTATTATTTTATAGAAAAGTAGTATTTTTTGAAGATCAAAATCTCACAAAGCAACAGTTGAAAGAATTGGGAGATAGATTAAAATCCTCTCATGATGCACAGATTTACGAACAAGATATTAACAGCGCAGAAGTATATGATTATGGAGCAAGTTGGCATTCAGATCGAGACTATTTTCAAACATTGCCATTATACACAGCATTTCAAGTAAATGTATTGCCTGAGAATAAATTGACAGGAGCGACTGAGTTTGCTGACATGGCTTCTTTATATGAGTTCTCAGTGAGTCTAGTGCTTCAAGATACATTGAGAAATTTAACAGCAACTCATGAATATTTGACTTTAGAGCATGAAATGAGTCCAGGGGTTATTGGCAGAAGATTGCATCAAGCCACACACCCTGTGGTGTTAAAAACAGACTTTGAAACTGACAGCGTGTATAGTTTATTTTTAAACCCAGCGCACGTTAGAAAAATTATTGAATTGCATGAGAATGAAAGTGAAGCAATACTGAAAGTAATATATGAAAAATTATATTTGTATACTGAATTACATTACGTTCACCGTTGGAAAGAAGGCAGTTTAGCTATTTGGAATAACAGACTTTGCACTCATAGAGGCTTAAAAGATTTTCCTCGCGAGGAAATACGTATTGCTTCTAGAATAGTAATATACTAAGAAAGTGCCGCTTTCAAATACTAATCAGCTAATAATTCGGTTGGTTGACGAGTTAAGTGTATAGATAGTGACATTCTTGGCATTGTCATTTTCTTTTGAAAGATTACTTGATGCGGTATACTTGTATCAGCCACTAACGGCTGAGTCAATTCATAGGTGTCTATTATTTTTTTATCAGTGAAATCTAACTTGAAATAATTTCCGCCGTTCTTTGTGAGTTGAGTTTTTGTAACATTTTCAAGTTCATAAAAGTGAGTAAGAGCAGTATTGTGTGTGCGTAATATCGGAAGAAAAATTCTAATATCAGCCGCACCGTCCACATGAACTTGTCCCGTTGATCTATGATGTGCGTAAAAAGCACTTTTTGCAACCAAGTTATGTTGTTTCAATAATTGTTTTAACTCTGGATTGGTTTCTATCACATCCAGATTATCTAAGTATCGTTGCCCAACAAAATGTGGGAACCAATTTGATAAACTTGACACATAGTTGTAAATCTTTACACTAATCAAGTCAATGTCATCGCAGGCTAAGTATTTGAATGGTCTCATAGACATATTTATTAAAGAAAAAGAGAAAATGAAAACATGGATTACAAGTGATCTGCATTTTGGTCACAAAAATATTATGAAGTTTTGCCCTGAAACACGGGCACGATTTAAAGATGACGTTGCGTACATGACTGAGGCAATGATCAAGGAATGGAACGAACTGATCGGTGAATCAGACACGGTATACATTCTCGGAGATGTTGCGTTTTGTAACGCCAGTGATGCCGTAAAGATTATGCGTAGATTGCATGGCAGTAAGATTTTGGTTCAAGGAAATCATGATCGCAAGACTTTGCAAGACTCCGCATTCAATCGTTGCTTTGCCGAAGTTCATCACTATCTAGACGTTAACTACAATGGCACTAAGGTTGTAATGTTACACTACCCAATTGCCGAGTGGGATCAGATGCACCGTGGCTCAGTACACTTTCATGGTCATCTTCATGGCGGGAAAAGTGGACTTGAACAGTATCGCTGTCGTGACATGGGAATAGATGCTACTGGGCGCATTGCCGTACAAATGGAAGACGCTATTGCAGACGCACTAAAGGGCGAAATCAAAGCGCATCACTAAGGAAATAAAGTGAAACTAATTTTAATTCGTGGAATTCCAGGATCGGGAAAGTCTACACTGGCTAAGATGTTATTACAGGGATACACAGGAGCCCACTTTGAGGCTGATCAGTATTTTATGCAAGACACCGAATACAAGTTTGATGTCAATAAATTGTATCTAGCCCATCGTTGGTGTCAGGATCAAGCCCGATTGTGGTTAGAGGGCGCCGTGTACGGTGAGGTGGTGATTGTGTCTAACACTTTCACCACACTCAAAGAACTCAAACCGTACTTTAAGATCGCACGTGATCTAGACATCACACCACAAGTTATTACTTGTCACGGCACTTGGCAGAACGAACACAACGTTCCTGCAGATGTCTTGGCAAAGATGCAAGATCGATTTGAGTATGACATTTCACGACTATATGAGACAGATAATGGATAAGCAAGCATTAAAGGAATTCGTAGAGTCTAACCCACGCTTGGTTTCAAAGAAGCCAGCCGGAGATGGAATCTATGTATTGAAGTATCGTCGCCGTGTGTTCTACGACTCACTATGGAATGATTTCCTAGAAGAATGTCGTGGAACTATTATCGATGACAACTATGATATCGTGTCATACCCATTTACAAAAATCTACAACTACGGAATCGAAGCCAAGGCACCTGTGTTATCAGACGATACGCCGGTGACTATGTTTCGTAAAGTCAATGGATTTATGGGCGCCATTACTTGGCATAACAACGATTTGTTAATATCTACCACTGGGTCTACTGACTCAGAGTATGTTGATATGATTCGTGAGTTGATCGATGTTGAACGCTATCGCAAGGTATGCGCCACATATCCAACCAAGACTTTTATGTTTGAGTGTGTTCACAAGAACGACCCACACATTATCCCAGAAGAAGAGGGAATGTACTTGTTAGGATGGCGTGAAAAGTCTTGGAACTCGGCAATTGAAACCGATGTCGATACTATCAACGTTGATGGAGTTATGGCTGATCGATTTGGCTGTCACCCAGTACTGGGTTACCGAGTAAACTTGGAAGTAGTGTTACACATTGTTAAGCACGTCAAGCACGAGGGTTTCGTTTTCTACACAGATAACGGAGTGTCGGCAAAGATCAAATCGCCATACTACTTGATCAAGAAGTTTGTGGCACGTAACCCACGCACTGATAAGTTGATGAACCCACAAGTCAAACAAACAATTGACGAAGAGTACTATCCACTGATCGATCATATTCAAGCAAACATTGTTGAATATACTGCATTGGATGAACAGGCACGATTAGCATGGGTACGTGATTTCTTTGAACGTGAATGGCATACTTGTCCATACAAGGAAGATATTCATGGAGATTCGGAATCAATGTGTCGGTGTACTAGTGAACAAATGCAAGAGTGTGCTAACGATATTTAAGGAGTGATAGATGAAGATCAAAAGCAACTATAAAGATTACTATGATCACGTGGCACACGTATACGGAGGCGGCGATCCAAAATTTGTTTATTCGAGAGTGCCCATCGCTGCCGCTAAATGTAGCGTCAACCTCACTGATGATCAAGCACGAGACTTGAATATGTCCAGAATGTGGCAGCGTGAACTCTTAGATCACCACGCTTACGACAGTAAGTACATTGTGATTGCTGGTAGACGTTATCTAGTGGTTCGTAAATGGCGCACCAATGAAATAATGCCACTGGAATACCGACTGTTCACTGAGAAGAATTTCCCCGAAGAATACGAATACAATCAAAACTCAGCGTATCGTTGGCGTGGTCGTAGCGATCTCACTAAAGAAATTGGAGGAGAATATCCAATCTTGACCCAGATCGCCCGTGAGATTGGCGCACCTGTGTACAGTATTGATCAGATACGCCGTGGTAGTCGTGACGTTGAAGTTATCATTGATCAGAATATTCCAGTTCTGGCAAACTACGAAATCCCAACGATCATCACCGCAGAACAGTTGTATCAAGACTTATCGTACTACGTGGCAAACACCATGCACCCATCGCCTGATTTAATCGTGAACGACAATCAGTCCGATAAGGAAAAGATTTTAGGTCATGGGTTTGATGTTAAGAAATCTTTTAGACATAGGAAATAATATGGTTACATTTTACCCACGTGACATTGAGCGGTGGCGAAGTACTGATCTATTTGACTTTACTTGCCGCCCTGATGTCAGTTTGAGTATGAATCCAAAGAGTGACTCAATAACATTTTACACCCGAGCAGAGTTGATCCAATTTCTTAAAGACCACGGTGGTGTTAATTTAACTGAAGGACGTACGTTACATTTTACGGGTCCGTATGACCATCATGTATTAGGCAAAGTATACGATGTAACTCACTGGATATTACTTGGATGGATGAAGGACGATTTCAGATGAGGTTAAACAAATGAGCGATAAATACTAGATGCGAATCAAAGACGTACTATCAGAATCAGTTACTCCGCCAAAAATTGGTTATCACGTTACGAGTGACAAGAATCTATCAACAATTCTTAAGCACGGATTTAATCCTAATAGGAGAGGTCAAACTTATTTTTGGGCGGATCGTGATATGGCAGAATGGTTTTCTAATTTTCAGAATGATAGTAACGAACCTCGCACCATACTACGAGTAAATCTATCCGGAGTGACCCTTGTTCCTGATTCAGAAACAGAGGATATGTCAGACTGGTCTTCAAAATTTGAGCCTGGTACATCCGGCAATGCTTGGATAACAACGGACAGAATAGGCTCTGAGAGAATTCTTCAATAAACTTTTCTTTAGGATAAAATAATGCGCCTCTTTCTTGACACCGAGTTCACGGACTTTACGAATCCCGAAATGATTAGTATTGGAATCGTAGACGAGAACGGTCGTGAGTTTTACGCCGAGTCTACCCAATTCAGGCGTGAGGCGTGTAGTCAGTTTGTAGTTGATACCGTATTACCATTACTGGGTCAACAGCACACGTCTATAGTGGGCAACACTCAACACATTGCGTATCTGTTGGCATTCTGGTTAGAAGAGTATCAAAATACTGGTGTTACCATTTGCGTAGACTATGCGACCGACTGGCACTTATTTCTTGATCTAATGTCCTCGCTGGGTGACGATCATCGTGATCGTATGCGTATAGACGTAGAGTTGATTTGGACTGATTTAGATCAGCAACGGATTAGCGATTGGTGGGCTGAGACTAAATTACCACAACATCATGCGCTATATGACGCACGTGCGAATAGACATGGATACGACGAGAAAAATAAGTATGAACCTACGCCTGAACCGTTGACTAGTGATCTTCCATTGGAAGAACAAAGTTTAGTGTACAGACTTAGAAAACGTGCTGAGATTCGCCGTCAGATTCCTACTCGCAAGAGTGTACAAGATGGAGAGCCAGACAGATTGGCAGACCTGTTAGACGAGGCTGCTGCTGAGATTGAACGTCTGACTACATTGAACCAACGTCAACATAATCGTTAGCATCAAACGCCCAAGCACGTTCACGACATTGCCAGCAACGACCACAACGTACGGTCTTGCTTTCAGTGCAAGTGTGTGAGAGTATTTGACAGTCGATGAAACCAATCTCTGCCGCTAGTGCAACAGTCGAACGTTTGGTATAGTCAATGAATGGCTGTATGTACAGATCGTTTGTACTGCGAACACGAACGGGACCATTGGGTACTTCATCTGGGTTGGTAGTATCACCCAGTAATATTTGTTCACAGTATTCAAGTGCCGGTCTAAGACCGCTACTTACTTGCTTTGCATGTTCAAGATCAGGGTCACCCACTGCACGTATGCTTAGAGTGTATTTAAAAATATTATTCATGTAATCTACAATACGTTGAGCGTGTACAATACTATCATCGTGTCGTGGTACAGTAAACACCTGTAAGTCAGTATCGAGATTTTCTTCTTTGATAATTCTCAAACACAAGAACAATAACAGTGTACTGTCAAAGCCACCGCTGCAAAATATTCCTGTCTTGCGCCCGTTGCTTAGAATCGGTAAAAGAGTGTTGTGAATAGTTTTATAGTTCATACATTTATTTAGGGTAAATAAGTACTATGAAAATAGTTATCACAGGACATACCTCAGGTTTGGGAAAAGCAATATACGATCACTACAAACATGATCACACAGTTATAGGGCTTAGTCGTAGCAACGGTTACGATATTAGAAGCAATGATGCGATTGTAAATGTAGCAAGTACTGCCGACATCTTTTTCAACAACGCATACTGTGGTGTTGAGCAAGCTAATCTTATTGATGATTTGTTGAACAAGACCATGATTGTAACCAGTGGGTCCATGGGAGCAGACTATGCTCACATAGACAACACATACTTTAGAGACAAACACGCTATAGAGCAGCAGCACAAGCTGGCTAAGAAGATTAGTCAGTTGCCAATGCTACTACTTAAAATGGGATACTTAGAGAACTATGTGGATAAAAAGCCTGTTGCATACAGCACAGTCTTACGAGCCATAGATTTATGGATCCAAGAACCACGTATCTCAATGATTGAGTTCGACAATATAAATTACTAAGTTGTCCGAATCGCATTGACTTTAATTCAGACATCATGTATAATAGCTGTATAGTAAAGATTTAGCAGTACATACGGAGCATTGGGTGAGTGGCTTAAACCAGTTTCCTGCTAAGAAACCGTATGGGCAAAAACCCGTACCGTTGGTTCAAATCCAACATGCTCCGCCAACAATTTAAAGGAAACATTGTGGCACAACGTAATCAAAAACGAGATCCAAATAAAACAAAGACAGGCAAGACTCGCTTAGGCGGATTGACTGTCACACAACTCAACGCACTAGTTGAGAAAGAAGGTAAGAAGAAGATTCGAGCGAAAATAAAAAATCGCATTAGAATCTTAGAGGCTAAATAGTTTCGCAGTAAAAGTTTTGCCCCTATAGCTCATTTGGTAGAGCACCGCACTTGTAATGCGGGGGTGGCCAGTTCGAATCCGGCTGGGGGCACCAAATTTCAGATGGCAAGTAGCTCAGTTGGTAGTAGCAAATGACTGTTAATCATTAGGTCGCTGGTTCGAGCCCAGCCTTGCCAGCCAGTTTTGTCAGTTCTTAAACTGACCGTGTAGTGTAGGGTAGATGAGGATAGACACCATTTCGTCTTGAAAACGAAGCTTACTGTTGCGCGTTATGGCGCTCGTGTCATGTGTAGCGATACAAAAACATTGTCAATTGTCAATCGCAAATATATGAACCCATGTCAGTTGTCTATTGTCATATGTCACATAAGGGTCGAACCTCTGCCTCGGCAAGTTACCTTATTGTCAATTGTCCAGTCTTTTACTTGACCTTACCATCACGTTAAAATTTCAATCACTGTTAATTAAAGAGAAAATATATGAACATTACATTACGCAAAGCATCAGCATTACAAAACGCTATTCAAGAAACACTACGCAGTATCAAGGTCGCACCTGCAATCACTGTGTCAGAGTACGTTGATGCGTTCGACGCCATCACAGCAGCAAATCGAGAGTTTGTTGCCAACGATTACCGTCGTGTTGCGCTATCAGTTGCGTACTACAACATTCGTAGTTTGGTAGCCGCAGCCAATGTATCATCGGGTATCTCAATGCAATTGGCTACAGCCGCATTTGTGGACAAGCGTATTGCTCAAGTACAAGAAATGCTTACAGTTGGCCCACGTGACATTGATATGGTCAATAAGAAACTCGAAAAGATTCGGGCGCAAGATAACAACTCACGGTTGTACGGCCGTGAAGACTCTGTGATGACTTCAGTATTGACGCAAGAACAACTTGCTGATCTCAAGAGCGAACTACTAAAGCTCAAGAAGCAAAAGCAGTCAATCAACGACACAATTCTTGAACTCAACATCAAGACTGAAATTCCATTGGGCGATAAAACAATCGCAACACTAACAGCAGAAGACTTGATCTAGATCACTAGATAAAGTATCAGTCAGTAGTACCGAACAATAAATATCAGTATGAACGATATCTTATTCGGTACTATCGACATTCCCGTTTTAGACAAACAATCAGCAGCCAATTCGATATTGGCTATTGATGATTCTTTTTCATGGTGGGATCCTTATCGCAGTACCAAAATGATTCCACTAATGGTTAAGATGGGCGATTATCCGGGAAAACGTTTAGGAATCAACAATCACAGAAAGGGTAAAACATTTGAATGGACTGAATGGGCACCCCTATCAATCGTAGAATGGTTTGAAGAAGTAGCGTTTGATTGGCTACAAAGTCGATCACGAATTATGGCGCTGATTACTCAACCGCATTACAGCAACAACGAGCATATTGACTGTGCTCCGCATGAAGTCAACACCAGACAAAACAAATTTAGAGTAGTATTGCAGGGTAACACAGATACATTATATTTTAATACCGCTACTGGAACTGTAGCAGCACCCAATGTCACTGGCCCATTTTTAATGGACGGTGGTTGGCCACATGGTATGACTAACAATTCAGATGATATCAAAGTTACACTAGCACTGGGTAGTCCATGGCAGGGTCGTGATCACTATGACAACTTTACACTGTTGTTGAATAGAAATGACTATACTATGCCTGATGATTTAAAAAAATATTGGAAATCAGATGATCAATGACCGGTTGATAAAAGCACTTAGACCTATTGACATGGAGCCAGTAATAGCGGCATATCGTACACTTGAAGCTGGCATATGTTGGACTGATTTTGGTCACAAGGGTAAACAAGTAAGCCTACAGCATAGACTGGGTGATGATCCATGGACTAGTAGCGTGGGTAAAAGTCAGGGCAAAGAGTTTGACTATGATCAAATCAATCCTTACTTTAAGAATACTGTCTTTGAAGCCCTGATTACAGAGTTCAACATGACACGCACACGTTTCATGTGGGTAGGTCCCTATGCTTGTTATAGTATGCACCGTGACTATACACCACGTGTACACATTCCCATGATCACCAACCCTGAGGCATATTTTGTGTTCAAACATGGATTAAACCGACACTTGGAAACGGGCACAGTACATTGGGTAGATACAAGATTGTTTCATTCGTTTATGAACTGTTCAGATCAGCACAGACTGCACATGGTTGGCATAGTTCGAGAGTAAATGGAACGATTGCTTGTTGACTTTTAACATGACTTCAAGTATAATAGCTTTTATAGTAGATGCTCCTCTAGCTCATCGGTCAGAGCAGGAAACTCATAATTTCTTGGTACCGTGTTCGATTCACGGGGGGAGTACCAGATTATCTGGCGTTCGTATAGTGGAAAATACAGGGAGCTTCTACCTCCTAAACGTAGGTTCGATTCCTGCACGCCGGACCAGAATTTAGCGAGAGATATGATTATTGTAGAAGATTGGATCAAGAATAGCGACAGAGACGAAAGAACTAAACATCTTGACTTAACACAGTCGTGTGTAGAGCGAGGAGGAAATAGTACCGTTCATCGTGGAGTATTGGCTCAATATCTCAATACAAATTTTCCGAGTAAAGTGGATTTATGCCACGCTTGTAATAATGATAAGTGTTCTAATCCACTTCATTTGTATTGGGGAACTCGTAAGGAAAATGTTCAGGATTCCAAAGACTGCGGGACATGGAAAAATCCGTGGGAAATTGCCGTAAGAAAATACGGTTACGAAGAAGCATGTCGTAGAAATGGAATTGGAAGACAAGGTAACAAACATGGAAGTGGTAATAAGGGCAAGCCAAAAAGTGAAGAACATAAGAACGCAATTGCAATCGGAATGATTGGAAAAACAAATGCGAAAAAGTAAAGATTAGCGAGAGTGGTGAAATTGGCAAACACACCTGGTTTAAGCCCAGACGCCGCAAGGTTTGAGGGTTCAAGTCCCTCCTCTCGCACCAAGAAGTAAAAACGGGCGTATGGTATGAGCGGTTTAGTCGCTATCCTTACACGATAGATTACGTAGGTTCGAATCCTACTGCGCCCACCAGAATAAGAGATAGAAATGATTAGCACTAGCCCACAAAAGAATACGTTTCAAAAGCAAAACTATATTCTGCGCCATCTTGAAAGTGGCAAGTCAGTAGATGATCCACAATATGTTGCCATGATTCAATGGTACGAATCGTGGGATAAGATTGATGAACAGAATATTGATGATCCTGAATGGAGAAAAGACAATCTTGAATGGGACTTACGCACTACTAATTGGATATTAGAAAAAGTTAGAATCAACGAGGTGTACGCACAACACTTATACGCAGCACTTTGTAACAATGATTTTGCCAAACCTGATGATGTGTTCAAGATTCTAGCAGAAGATTTTTGGAGTTGTAGTTGGCGTCATGCCGGCGGTATCATATCCGATATGCGTGGTGAGGGTGATTATATTGATTGGTACAATAGTGGCATTACTGATGCGTACACAGATGGACCCGGACCCGTTGCACAGAACTATGTAAGCGAAGGTACAGTAACAGACGAGATTAGACAAGACTTGGAAAAGCTTGGTTGGATGGTAATTTTTAACAAGGATAACTTATGAGTAAAGTAGAAAACATTTATGAGCGTGTATTAGTATCAGCCGCTCGTGTACGTGAGATTAAGCAAGTACGATATAACAGTCTAGATACAGGGACATACGTGCTTAATCAGTACAAGAAAGTTGCAACGCCCAGTCAGATAGCGGATAACGAAATCGCTGTAGGCATTGTAGGCAGAGAATATTTACTCAAGGCAGTCTCCAAGACTTCTAAGCGTAACAAAGAACACAACAAACATAAAAACAGGTGATAACATGTATAAGAAGCATATCAACGTAGATGATGTGGTACAATTTTTGGAAACATGTGACACTAATACCCGAGTTTATATCGGCTGCGATAGTGAACGTTTTCAAATCGACAACGTTTGGTATGCTGACTATATTACAGCGGTAGTAGTTCACATTAACGGCAATCAAGGTTGCAAGATTTTCGGTGCAGTAGATCGTGAGCGTGACTACGAACAACACGTTAACAAGCCACGTATGCGACTAATGACTGAAGTGTATAAGATCGCTGATCTGTACTTGAAACTGAGCGAAGTTGTGGCACACGATATCGAAGTTCACTTGGATATTAACCCAAACGAGATTCATAATTCAAGCATTGTGGTTAACGAAGCTGTGGGTTATATTCGTGGAATGTGTAACGTGATTCCAATGACCAAGCCCAACGCTTGGGCAGCGTCATACGCAGCAGATAGATTCAAGTCAATGGTCGAATATCAACGACAGATGAAAGACGCTAACGCAGCTTAACTATTAAATTGAACATGAACTCACTTAGAATATACGGTGTTAACTATGCTGCACTTGGCGAAAAAGCACAGGCAGCAGAAACTTCATGGACTAAGATGTTAGCATCTAAGTTAAACATGAAACTGGTTAACAAGGCGCTTGATGGTAGCAGCACTGAGTATGCAATTAAACAACTAATGTCTGATGTTAAAGATCGTGTAATATTTCCCGGTGATGTAGTTGTGTATGTTCCTATGCACATGGGAAGATTACACTTTAAGCATCAGAATTTAGTTGCACCCAAAACTGCCGCATTATACATTCATAATACAAAGAACATCAATGAATCAGATAAGTGGTTTTGGGATAACAAATCTCACATTGAATGGTGGATCAACAACGTTGATCGTGAGTTACTAGATATAAACTTTGAAGCGTACATACAACTTGTTAGAACACTAGCTGAGGGTATGAGCGAGAATGTATTTGTAATTCTTCCAGCTTATGGATCCACAATAGATATGCCTGAGATTGCAGCTCCCAAGAACTTCTTAATGCCTAGCATAGAGTTGTTTAAAGTTAGTGAAGGTGAATTGATCGATCAATTGTTTGATTCCACGCTAATGGAGTTTGTCAGATACGATGCTCGTACCAATCACTTGGCTATTCCCAATCAAGTAATACTAAGCGACTTACTGCATGAGTCTATAGTCAATCTAGATGCACGTAATATATCCTATGACTGTTTTCATAAGCAGATCATGGAAAAGATTAGAAATAAAAGACAGTACTTAGATTACGTAGATAAGGGCTATTTGCACAGTAGATCGTGGCAATTAGAGTGGCTGCCAGACTGACCCATAGTAGTAAATGTTGCATAAAAACAACACTAAATCCCTCTTAGTCCCAGAGACTTTGAGGGCTTTTTTTTGGCCGAAAATCCTTGACATTAAATCAAAAACAGTCTATAATGTATCATAAACTGAAAAAACGGAAGAAAAGATGATTACAGCAGAAAAACTAGAGCAGTTGCAGAACATTGGCGCAGATGAAATGACCGCCCTGATGTCAGACGCAGGCTATCCCGTCGCTGACGAACCGTATCTCAACACTCATTTCGAGGGCGTTACTACTTCTACCGATAATAAAGTTAACTTTATTTACTGCGGTATGTATTACGACACTCATGTTACTTGTGCTATTCAGTACGCTCATTTGATTGTGTCGTTCGATCTTATTACTGGTAAAACTTCAGTAGACTACGCAGCTTAAAGGAAAAATTATGATCACAGTAAAAGGCTTTGAAAACAAATTCTGGACATTTCCCGGTGGAGAGCGTTCGGTAAAATTAACACCCGATGGGCAGACGCATAGTTTGCCAGTTCAAATGCGTATGGATTTTAAAAATTCAGACGATCTAGTAGATATGATGCTGGCAGTAAACGCACTGCGTCATATGTATGGGCCCAATGTTGCAATTGAACTGACCGTACCCTATTTGCCATTTAGTCGGCAAGATCGTGTAATGACAGAGGGTGAATCATTTGGTTTGCAAGCTGTGGTCGACATGATCAAAATGTGTAACTTTAGTAAAGTTACTACTTGGGATATTCACAGTGATGTAGCTGGCGCAATGTTCCCAGCCGGAGTGTTTGTCAACGTGTCACAAGCTGACTTGTGGGCTAATCGCATTCGTGAATTGGCTGATCACGATACCGTTATTGTGTCGCCTGATGCTGGTGCACTCAAGAAAATTTACAAAGTCGCAGGCGCTACTGGATTGCCCGTAGTTGAAGCCAAGAAAATTCGTGACGTTGCTACTGGTCATATTGTCAAGACTGAGATTGATGGCACTCAACTTTCCAAATTTAATCAAGTTATTATCGTTGACGATATTTGTGACGGTGGGCGTACATTCATCGAATTGGCAAAAGCAATTCGTAATAGCGGCTTTACCGGCAAATTGATTCTGTGTGTGACGCACGGTATCTTCTCAAAAGGGGTTAGTGTGTTTGCCGAGGACTTTGACGAAGTGTACACTATGAACAACATTAACAACGTTGACTTGGATTTCTTCAACGGTTCAACCAGATAAAGCTTGACAGTAATTAGGAATTTTGCTATACTATAGTTATAGAATAAAGAAAAGGAAAAAATCATGAAAATCACAGCCCTTACATCCATTGACAGTTACAAACTGGGTCACGGCGAAATGTACCCCGCTGGTACGACTAAAGTTTACTCAAACTTTACCCCTCGCTCAATGTCGCACTTTAACGTGCCTGAGCAATACAAAGCAGACAAGAAAATTGTCTGGTTCGGTTTACAAGGCTTTCTGCACGAACTGAATGCAGTTTGGCGTGAAACGTTTTTCGATTTACCCGAAGATACAGTTTGTGCCGAGTTTGTTGAATTTGTAGCACCATTTTGCGGTCCCAATGGCTTCAATATCGAGCGTGTGCGTGAATTGCATCGTATCGGCTATTTGCCACTTGAAATCAAATCTCTTCCAGAGGGCGTACGGGTACCAATTGGCGTGCCAGTCTTGACAGTCACAAACACTGTGCCATCAGCATTCTGGCTCCCAAACTTTCTTGAAACATGGCTCTCTACTGAGTTGTGGAAATCATCTACATCTGCCACAATGGCACGAGTGTATCGCAAAATTATCGATGAATACGCCGATCTTACTGGCGGAAGTAAAGAGTTCGTTACATGGCAAGGTCATGACTTTTCGATTCGTGGTATGTCAGGCATTGCTGATGCTGCAAAATCGGGTGCTGGTCACTTGCTAAGTTTCAACGGCACAGATAACCTGCCAGCAGTCAAGTATGTCAACGACTACTACAACGGAAAATCGACCTTTGTCGGTGGCTCTGTACCTGCCAGTGAACACTCTGTAATGAGTTCATCAAGCCGTGATGCTGAGTTGGATACGTATCGCTACATTCTAAGCAAATACCCAAGTGGTGTTGTTTCGCTTGTGTCAGATACATACGACTTTTTCCAAGTGATTACAACCTACGCTACGATTCTTAAAGATGATATCTTGAATCGTACGCCTGACGCACTTGGTTTGGCTAAAGTTGTGTTTCGTCCTGATTCGGGTGATCCAGTTAACATTATCGTGGGTGATCCATCAGCACCCGAGGGTTCACCAGAACGTCGTGGCGCAGTTGAGTGTTTGGCTGAAATCTTCGGCACAACTACCAACGATAAAGGTTACAAGACACTGAACCCACGTGTCGGTCTTATCTACGGTGACTCGATTACTGTAGAGCGTTGCGAGGCTATTCTCGTGGGATTGGCAGCTAAAGGTTTCGCAAGTGACAACATTGTATTCGGTATCGGTTCGTACACATACCAATACGCCACTCGTGACTCGCTTGGGTTTGCTATGAAAGCTACTCATCGTGTTACTAACGGCGAAGGTGTTGCAATCTTCAAGGATCCTAAAACTGATTCTGGTACTAAAAAGTCTGCACGTGGTTTACTGTGTGTACATCGCAGCCCAATGTCGGGTGACTATGTTCTAATTGACGGAGTGTCGGAATCGGCAGAACGTTCGGGTGAATTGAAGACTGTGTACCTCGATGGTGAAGTTCTTGTCAATGATTCATTCGAGGCAATTCGTGCGAGAGTGTCAGCAGAATGATGATTTTACTGGGATTGGTAACGGTAATTTACCTTGTGGTTGCAACAATGCTCTTTTCAGCGGCGTGCAACTGTAATAGTGCCAATGGGTCATACGCATGGTTCGCAGGCTCATTGGCATGGTTGGTTATGGTACCCGCAGCTTGTGCAGAAATAGGATTGTACATATTCAGATGAACACACTAGTCAGAACACTATTTGAACAACATACAATGCCAAATTTTGGGTGCGATACAGATCACACAAAAAATGAACGTGGCGAGTACAACAGTCCCGCACTTGAAGACCACTGGAACACCTATCAAGAGTGTGTAGAGGCTGTTATTGCGGAGTGTGTAGAACAGATTAGGCTACAAGGAACCGACTGGCTTGATTGGAAACCCAGTGAGCAGGCGATCAGACCAGAATACGTGGCGTTGGCAGAACACATTAAGAAACATTTTGGAGTAAAGTAATGAATCCAAAATGATTGACAATAATATAATATTATGATATCATTGAAGTATGGAAAAATTAACTCCTGATATCATCAATGAGCGTCTGTTGATACAAAAAAGTCATATCACCATGATTGGTGAATATGTGAACACCTCTACCAAAACATTATTTAGATGTTCATTTGGTCATGAGTGGAGTGCGTTACCTCGTGATGTTATGGGAAGAAATGGATGCCCATATTGCGGAGGTAAAGTTCCGTTGACTAAGGACATGGTCAATGATCGTTTATTGAAAAACGGAAGCAATATTGTATTGGTAGATGACCATGTAAGGCGACACACAAAGGCATTGTTCAGATGTCAAAACAATCATGAATGGATGGCAACACCTGGAAATGTTCTTTGTGGATACGGGTGTCCTGTATGTGCGACTCACGGATTTAATCCAAATAAATCAGCCGTCATTTATCTTCTCGACTTTGGAACTTATGTCAAATATGGAATCACCAATGATATCAAGCGAAGACTATCCTCACATAAGAGATCGGGACAATACAAGATTATCATGACCGTTGAGTGCTCCGGACAAGAGGCCATAAAATGGGAAAAGATGATAAAGAGTAAATTTGGCGGCCACTTCGTGAATAAATCAATCATGGTCAACGGGCATACAGAAACTCTGTCACCTGTGTACACACAGCAAATATTAGAAACTATGAGGAAATAAAATGAATATTGTAAAAGGTAATCTATTAGATTTGGCGTACGATGGAGCATTTGATGTCATCGTTCATGGGGCAAATTGCTTTAATGCAATGGGCGGCGGTATTGCTCGTGAGATCGCACAACGATTCCCATTGGCACAGGATGAGGACAACAAGACTGTACGTGGTGATTACAACAAGCTGGGCAACTACACACAAGTTGAAATCGATAACACGTTTATCATTGTCAATGCTTACACTCAATACGATGTGAGTAACGGACAAGATGTATTTGAATATACTGCTTTCAAACTGATTCTACAGAAATTGGCACAAGAATATCCAATGGCACGTTTTGGATTCCCAGCAATTGGAATGGGTCTGGCTAATGGCAACAAGACTCGCATTATGGGTATGTTGGCTGAGTTTAGTGAGACTATCTCTGAAACTGGCGGAACATTCACACTGGTAGAATTTGCGTGATCAATACAATACTCAAATGGCTAGCTACAGTACTGACTATTGCAGGAGCATTAACGATAAGTTATAGCATTGACCCACTCAATATCTACTTACTAAACATTGCTTGTGTACTGTGGATAGTGTGGGCACTAAGAATTCGTGAGTATAGCATTCTTACAGTCAACGCTGTAATGCTTGTAATCTACGGTCACGGACTGTACAACAGACTGTTTTAGACGCTCTAGAATGCTCTAGGTCAGCACTACGCAAAATAGACGCATATTATCTCACAATCAGCCCAAAAATCGCTCAAAACGCAACAAATTTGTTGCAAAAATACAACACTTTACTAAGCGTACTTTAGCGTTTTTTCTTGACTTTAATTCCATTTTCTGGTATAATATACACATACACTAGAGAAAAGGAAGCAAAAAATGAATTCAATTTTTATCGTTAGTGCCGAGAATGGCGGATGCCCAGAAAAGTTTATTATGGGTGTTTACCCAACTGAAGAACTAGCTAGAAATCGTATTGCTGTACTAGAGGACGAGAATGGCGATTTTTGTTTTGAATATGCGTGGTTTAATGAAGTCAAAGTGGGTCATAATGGCGCTGATTGTTCATTTTGCAACCGATAATCTGTTGTAAAAATACAACACTCTACTTGACAACAAATCAGATATAGGCTATAATGTATCTATGCTGACAAAAACACGAAAACGCCGTAACGACTGTACTCACTTGATCTATGTGATTCAAAACATAGTCACGGGTGAACAGTACGTGGGTATCACAGTCAAGAATGTGGGTGGTGTTCAAAAGACACTAAAGCGCCGCATTCAAAAGCACGTTCAACGTGCATTGGCAGAAGACAAGGGTTGGGCACTGTCACGTTCGATTCGTGAACATGGCTCTGCTGCATTCACTTATGGCTTGCTCGAAACAGTACGTGGTCGTGCTGCCGCCCATACTCGTGAGCGTGAGTTGATCAACGGTCAACGTCCAGCACTCAACACATTTTAAGGAAAAATTATGATTAGCGCAAAAACCGCAAGAGATATCACCGATTCTAACGTAGCGGCACTGAACGAACGCTTAGAACGAATCAGCAAAATGATTGAACATGAAGCCAAAAACGGCAAGAGTCTATTGGTACTTGACTCTGCTACTGACGTAGACGGTTCTTTTTTTAAAGTTGATAGAGAATCCTACCACAAATCCATCTATACTGCTGGGCAAATGTTGCTTAAAGATCATCTTGAGAATTCTTTTGGCTATAAAGTAGCAATCGAGGCATGGGATCGCCATGACCCATGCGCTAGATCAGCGCCACGTACAGTTTACAACATTGTAATACGGTGGTAATTGAAATGACTATTAAACTATATTGGGCTGACTTTTATGACCTGATGGTATTGAGGAACATGGAAGATGATTACGCGGGATTTGAAAAAGCTCTAGTATCTATGTTCAAAACACTGTTCAATGTCGACCGAATTGAAATTGATTGGATGGATTGAAAAATGATTAGACTAACAATTGGCGATCTGAGAAAGATCAAAGATATTGTCGCTGAACTTGGCATAGAAGAGTTTACTCTTAAACAAGAAGGTACAAGTGGTATTGGATCAACGTTAACCTTGTCGTGCGGAACATTTGTCAAAGATTATCCCGCTACAATAACGGTTGAAATCAACGGCGTAGAGGCTTGGTAATGAATCCACAAGTCGAACGACTGGCTAAACAGACACATTTGATCGATATAATTGAAGAACATCATAACGAGTTTGGGCATGGTGATATAGATTATTCTGATCTTGAAAATTTCACTATGAGAATTTTGGACGAGTGTATCTTGGCCATTAAACGTGAAAGCTTCATACAATTGGATCCAGAGTTTGGAATTATCTACGCTCGTGCTATTGCTGCACAATTGGGATATGCCGCTGAACGCCCCTTTTTAACCGTAACAAAGAAAAATCATGATTGAGAAAAAAGTCTATCTAGTCAAATTTGACAAAGGCTATTACGCCAAGAAACAGCCCAATTACCATTGGAGTTTCACTGACGATCCCTATCTTGCCACACACTATAAGACTCGCAAGATGGCAGAAGAACGTGGCGTATGGGGTACTAATCTTGGAACTCTACCTTCTGGTTCTGAATTTTCTTTCGAATCTCAAGCGTACGGCTCAACATACACAATCGAAGAGTATACAGTTAAAACCCAGTTAGAGTTAATCGACTCACAAACAAAAACAAATAAATGGAACGAAAATGACAGAACGTGAAGAAATTCAAACATACTACAGTGGCGTGGCAGAGGGCATCCATAAGTACGCATACTGGAAAGATGGTGTTCAATACGTGGGCACTACAGGCAAGACCTTGAAACAGGCTCTTGAAGAACTTAAAGCAGAACGTAAACAACAATTGGCAGGAGCATTCGATTGAAATCAGTGACATTATTTGCCATCTACGCATTGACATTGCTTAATCTATACGTGTGGATGATTTGGCCGGAATTTCTTTACACTGTGATGTGGAAATGGGACATTTTTGTATCATTGTTGTTTGCTCCACTTATCTATTCATTGAGAGAGAAAGTATGAGATACATTTCACTGTTAGTGCTGGCTGTACTCTTGACTGGCTGCGGTCAACAAGAACGGGCAAAGCAGATGGTCTATCAGTATACCGATAATTGTCATGATGATTCAATCGAATTCAACATGATACAAGAGGGTACTGTAAAAACAATTACTATTACCTGTCAGGTTAAGTACAAAAGCAAAATAACAATTGAGAAAAAATGATGGAAACATTGTGTGATGCACTAGGTAATCCAATTCAACTGGGCCAACGTTATGGCTATTCAACCGCTAGTACTGTGGTATATGGCAGCGCCGTTCGTATGACCAAGTTGAAAGTCACCATTGAAAACGAAAAGACCAGAAATTTTTTGTATGGCGAAGAAAGTGAACAACCGTGGCGCGGAAACGCAAAAACGGTATCAGTTTTCTCGTGGCACTTATTTCCAATCAAGGACTGATAATGACAGTACTGACAGTTAGATATCTAATAACTACTAATCACGTGACCGCGGATGAAGTACGTGAGTACTCACGTGATAACTTTGTGTCTATGGGTACAGCCAAACGAATTCTTGAAAATCGTACTGAACCCGTGTTACAGTGGCTACCACTATACGGCGAGTGGAAGGATGTGCCCACTGTTACAGAGTACAGAAACATACCAAAATTAAGCGAGGATAAACAATGAAAATTCTAACCACCGTATTTTACTGTGTCGCTATCGTAGTTGCGGTACTTTGCGCTCTGTATATAATCGGCATCAATGTCGAGAATATGCAAGCAGAGTGTGACGCAGTACATGGCACATTTGTCAAAGCGGCCGATCCCACGCAGAACGTGTGCATTATCCCGCCAAAAAGATAAGGAATATTATGTGGATTCAAAACGTCTCAATGGCAGATATTGTCAAGGGACATCACAACTTGCCAGACAACCGAACAGTCTTGATTCAGATTCAGGACTTTGACACATGGCAGTTTGCATTGCCCAAGTACAAGAATGATTTTGTCGCTATTCATCAATTCAGATTTGATGACATCGAAGACGATATCGGCACTGCCTGTCAAGATGAACAGGCTACTAGCCTTGTTCAGGTGTTACACAAGGCCAAGGCTGACAATCATAATGTGATCGTACATTGTCACGCTGGCATTTGTCGTAGTGGCGCGGTAGCGGAAGTTGGCGTGATGATGGGCTTTGACGAGCCTGAACGCAGTCGAATTCCAAACTTATTGGTCAAGCGCAAGATGATGCGAACACTGGGCTGGACGTATGACGAAAACGAGATACGTTCGGACGATCCTACAATGTGGGACCGGTGGGCAAATTTGCCATAGTGTTGCGTAAAAACAACACTTTTCCTTGACTTTAAATCAGAATTCTGCTATAATATGCTCATACACTGAGAAAAAGGAAGGAAAATGGCTAAATCATACACAATGTACATTTACAAAATCGACAAGCGTTACAAAGCTGGCGAACGGGCAATCAGTACAAAAGTGTACACTGATCAAACTGATAGTGGCATGAAAGCTATCGCCGATCAATTCACTGCACATTGGGCAGAACTCAAAGCTACAAAAAAGTATCGTCTTGAATATTTCCCCACAATGATGACAGTCAAGAACTTAATGACTGGCAAAGAAGTGGAAATTGATCGTGATACGCCATGGTGTTGCAACCCTGCCTCAGAATCATTCTGGAGTAACTAATGATTTGGATTGCCTTTTTTACTAGCATCATGCTACAAATTAGCGGAATGTTGATTGTAACATTTGATCTTTTACCTCAAGATGTTAACGCACTATATGGCGGATGCGCTATTTTATCCGGCATACTGCTGGGCATTTACTGTCTACTAGAAGACGAGGACGGATTGGGAAAATGAAACCATATCCAAACACTATGTCTAGAACCGTACTGACATTGGCAGTTATGCTAGTGGCAGAATCGGTATTGGTTTTTTCTTTCTTATATTATTTCGCTAAAATTTTCTAATGAATCACAGTAACGGAACGTATGTGTCGTTGGGTGTATCTTGGTATACTAGACAACTAATCGATGATTTTTCTATACGATTTTTATCGCTACAGGATCGTGTGGAGTCTAATACACTGCACACAACTGTTGTCTACTCACGCACGCCAGTGCCGTGGGCTGAGTACTTGAATCCTGAATTAAACGTTTTGGCAAATCCAGTCAGATACGAGATATTTCCCACAAAAGAGGGAACTAGTTGTTTGGTATTATTGGTAGAATCGGTCGAACTCAGTGATCTCAACAAAATGTTGACTCACTGTGGAGCTACAAGTGATTATGAACGGTATAATCCTCATATAACACTGTCATACAATTTCACGGGATCAATTGATAATTTACCATTATTTCCAAAATCAATCTTGTATGATACACTGAATGTGGAACCACTGGACGAAGAATATATTCCGCCGTCTGTATAAAAACTTGACGTTAAATCAAACTTATGTTATAATACATTTAGAGTAGAATGTTCTACTCTAAACTTTTAAGAGAATTATGAACAAACATTTTTACTTTGGCTACGGCCTTAACACAAACGTTGCCTCAATGGCAACACGATGCCCCGCTGCTGTTAGTCTTGGCGCCGCCGCACTTTACGACTGGGATTTTCGTTTTGCGTATCACGCTGACGTTGTTCCAAAACTGGGTGCAAAGACCGTGGGCGTACTATGGGAACTAACTGACACGTGTTTGGCAAGTCTAGATCGACTTGAATCTTACCCTGTATACTATGATCGCAAGATTGTGTCTGTACAGTGCAAGAACACAATTTATGCCGCATGGGTTTATTTCATGCAACCGGGAAGCCACGAGGCGCCACCGGGAGAAAGCTACTGGAACTGTTTGATCAATGGCTATCGTGATCATGACGTTTCAACTCGCCAACTACACGCAGCGCTGAATCGCAGTAAAGACGCAGAACGAGAATATTTCTCACGTGAATCCGCATTTTCAATCTAAGGAACCTGTATGAACCTCAAGAAATTTCCGCAGTTAAGCGTAACTGATTTTGAAATGATTGTTGCTGATGCCATTCGATCAGAAGATAATATTTACACAGTAGCATTTCACTTTGTCAAACGATTTGAAACTAAGAAAAAGTCGGCAAAGGGGTTCATACTAGACACGTATATTCAAGGAGACAGTCTCGGTGAATTGCATCACAAGATCAATACTCTTTATGAAATTGGATTCTTCAACGGTAGTGAACTGTCAGCACACGGCAATCTCTTAGATCATAAGGGAAAAATCGTTACTCAGATTGATTGGAATGACTTCATGGATACACTTGACGATCAGGATATCACCGCTGAGATTGCGGCGAGTGTCGGCAGAACGTTACACTAATAGGAAAAATTATGACTGAGCAAAAAAGAAATCAAGGAGCAGGCGGCGCCGGAACTAACGGAAATGGATTGCCGTTCGAGGGAAAGGAATCCATTTTAAATTTGTTTGCAGACTACACTCAACATAAATACTATGTTACTATTCCACAAAAGAAAAGCGACAAGAAAAAGTTAATATCAACAGTTATTGAATTGACAAAAAATAATGAAAAGTTTACTCACATTACTAAGGGTGGAATCAATTCTTGGTTCTTAGAAGAACACGGAATCATTGTCAGTAAAACTGGAGCCGGGAAAAAAGCAAAGAGTGACGGAATTCTTTCAAAAGGACTAGAACCCGATGAAGCAATTTTCAATCATAACTCAAAAACGCTGCATGTTTTTGAGAAAAAATATCAAAACGGAGCAGGTTCTGTAGACGAAAAACTTCAAACTTGTGATTTCAAGAAAAAACAATATGAAAAATTAGGGAATATAATTGGAGCGCAGATCACCTACTCTTTTATTTTAAGTTCGTTTTTTGAAAAAAACAAAGAGTTATATGCAGACGTTTTCAATTACATTGAATCCGTTGAATGCTCGTATTATTTCGGAGTCCCGAAAGATTACTTTACAAAATAGGATAAAAATTTTGATCACGAATACTACATCATCTAAAAAAACAACCAAATCATTTCTAAAATGGGCGGGTGGAAAATCTAAACTCGCTTCCAAAATTTCAGAAGTGATTGGAGAATGCGATAGACTAGTTGAACCATTTGCTGGTTCCGGTTCTGTTTTTTTAGGAACAAACTATAAATCATATTTACTTTGCGATACAAACGCAGACTTAATAAATCTGTTCAATCATATCAAAGATCCGATAACAAAAACAGAATTGATAATTCTGCTTGATGATTTCTTTTCTGGTAAATTTACCAATGAAACAAGTTATTACGAATTACGCAGTTTGTTCAATTCTACTTCTCAGGGAGAAATTCTAAGAAGTGCTATATTTTTATATTTGAATAAACACGCATTCAATGGACTGTGTAGATACAATAAGAGTGGAAATTTCAATGTTCCATATGCCAAGACAAAAACTATTCCATATTATCCCAAGAACGAAATCGAAAACTTTCATGCGAAATCAGTAAACGCAGAATTCAAACATATTGATTTTACAGAATGTTTCAATTTGATTCGTCCCGGAGATGCAATATATTGTGACCCTCCATATGTTCCGATGACTGACAAACAGGATGTAGTGAGCTATAGCGCAGGAACTTTTACAGATGAACATCAAAAAATGCTGGTAGAATTATGTAAACAGCATATCAACACGGTCAAAAAAATTGTCATTTCAAATCATGATACTCCATTTACAAGAGAGATTTATAAAGATTCAATTATTCATGAAATCAATGTCACTCGAAGTATAGCAAGTAAAGGAACTTCCAGAGGAAAAGTAAAAGAAGTCATGGCTGAATTTATAAATAACTGATGACAAATGTAGCCAAAGGAAGAAACAGTTTTGATGCCACACTAGGTAATACTAGTGTGGCTTTTTTCAATCGTAATGTAACACCCTATCCAACGGAATCGGGAAGTGTCAGTTTCGACCTAGTTCCCGTGACCAAGCAGAAAGACATTATGCTGAACGTTGCACGACTACACGCCGAGCAAGAGTACAACAGAATAATGGAGCTGATCGAGGTACTACAAAAGCAAGCAGCCGGCATCAAGCGTAGACTAGACTTGACTGACATGGTACACAGTGCCAAGTATGAGTTTCAAATAGCACACGGTAACACATACTGGCTAGCACAAGATCACCGCAAGAACGAACTTATACTATGCGGCATGGGACCCACAGGATGGTCAAGTGGCGTACCTGAACACTATGAGTATATTGTGGCTGTACGTTGGTTGGGCGATCACACATGGGTAGAGGTGGAATCACACTAGATATAGTAGCAGATATCCTCGTAAACACTAGCTCTAAATACTTAGTAAGATTATAATAACAACATCGACCACGAGTCGGGAGCAAGTATGAACCACAGTATTCTTCGGGGTTTGTCACTGTCGATAGTGTCATACCTCCTCTTTTCTACATCATCCGCAACACCAATTGCTGACTATCAGTTTAAGAGTCCGTCATTAAATGGCGTCGGCTACGGTGCCTTTCAAATCGCCCTAGAAAATCAACAGTATCAGCGTCAGCAAGCTATACTTCAAGCATTAGAGGCAGCCAAAGCACAAGCAAAAGCAGACGCCGCTAATAATCCAATCAATCAATTCCTGACAAATCTACAAAGTCGTATCTACGCACAAATTTCACAGAACTTGGCAACTGCCATGTTTGCAGGCGGCGAGAAAACATCGGGTAGCATGGACTTTCAAGGCAACACAATATTCTGGGCCAACAATGGCACCTCAATACAATTGCAGGTAGTAGACAATGTAGGCAACTCAACTAACATTACAGTGCCGCTTGGTTCATTCAACATCACAGGAGTGAAACCATAATGCGTGTACTTCTACTATCACTCCTACTCGTGTTAGGCGGTTGTTCCCTGTCACAACGGGCAGGACAAACTGTAGATGTTGAACACAAGCCACAAACTGCTAAGAATTCCATGCAGCAGGAACTAGATGAAGTGCCACCACCTGCACGTGGTCGTCTGACTGTTGCCGTGTACAGTTTTGCAGACAAGACAGGTCAGCGCAAACAGGTGCCAGGCATTGCATCATTCTCTACTGCTGTCACACAGGGCGCAGATGCACTGCTTATTCGTGCGCTACAGGACGTGGGTCACGGTCAATGGTTTGAAGTTGTCGAGCGTGGTAACATTGACTCTCTAACAAAAGAAAGATTGATCATTACACAAATGCGTCAAGCATACGAGGGCAAAGATGCTCAGAAGTTAATGCCACTAGCATTCGCTGGTATCATTCTAGAGGGCGGCATCATTGGCTTTGACACGGGCATGGAGTCTGGTGGCAGTGGCTACAATTTCTTGGGAATTGGTCCTACAACCCAATATAGTAAAGATGTTGTAACAGTATCCCTACGTGCGATTAGTGTAAACACCGGCAAGATTCTAGCCGCAGTAACAGTCACAAAGATTGTTTACTCAACTACTGATACTATCGCAGTATTTAAAAGCGTAGACCCACGTGGCGGCACTAGCATACTAAGTCAAGTGTTAGCAAACAACACAGGCTCAAACTCACCTACTGCTGGCATTTTCCAAGCAGAGACTGGCATGGTCATCAATGAGGCAACTACACTAGCACTCAAGAGTACAATTGAGAGCGCAGTAGTTGAACTGATCAAGGAAGGTGAACGCCGCCGTGTATGGGATTACAGAGAAAAAATAGAGGCAGCCACACCAAACCCTAAGGCTAGTGGCAATGCCAATATTCCAGTTGGCATGTCTAAGACAATCGACACGCCTGCTGATGTTGCTGCACGTACTGGCGCAGTAAAATAACGACCCATGAGGTCAAAGGCAATAAAATCATGAACAAACTAACCTATCTAACACTAGCCCTACTACTTGTTGGCGTGTCGGTACGGGCAGCAGATAACAGCATCTACTTAAATCAAAGTGGTAGTAACTCTACTATCACCATGACACAGGACGGCGCTGGTAACACTATCGAGGGTATTCAGGGTGTTGGTACATCTAACACTACTCCTGCCGTTGTCACTGGTACTGCAAACACACTTACAGTCAATCAAGTGGGTACAGGTAATACACTTGAACTAGGCATCCGCACAACTGTTGCTAGTGGTCTAACGGGTAACAACTACACCTACAACGTAACAGGTAACAACGCAACAGCGGTCATCAACAGTAACAATGCGGGTAGTGGCACTTCAGCAAGTAACAATGTCGCAGTCAATCAAACTGGTAATACTGCTAACTTGAATCTAAACATGTTGGGCACTAACAACAACTTTACTGCTACAACAGCGGGTGGTGCCTCTAACTCGGTAGTTGCTACAGTCAATGGTACTAACAACACCAGTACAATTACAATGAACGGTGGTGCTAGTAACAGCCTGACCCTGGTTCAAGGTAACTCTACCACAGCAGCACTTAATGCTACACTAACACTAGCATCAACTGGCGCTAGCAACACGTTTGACCTGACACAAACAGGCGGCACACTGGGCAATCAAATCACAGTCGGTGGTTACAATGCTACAGGCACCACCGTAAGTGGGAGTCTTACCGGGAGTGGTAACGGTGTTACAGTCTCTCAGACCGGTAGTTATGATAACACTCTTGTTCTAGGTTTAACTGGCAGCAACAATACAATCGGTGTTGTCCAGTCAGCAGTATCAGCTAACAACATCACTAACATTCAGTCGAGCGGTAGCAGCAACACTTGGTCTATTACACAGCGTAGTCACTAAGAGGAATAAATGAAGATATGGACGGCAATACTATCGGTACTCTTGCTGAGTACATCGCAGAGCAGCATCGCCGCATCAGTAGGGACAATAACAGAGCACGTGGACTCTCCTGCCCAGATACAACGCAAGAAGACGATGGTGGCGGGCAGCAAGGGAACGAGCGTGGAGATGGAGGACGAGATCAACACCCGCAGGGGTAAAGTTGGTATCGTATTCGTAGATGACACAAAGGTACAGGTCAACGAAGGCAGCAAACTCGTCATTGATGACTTTGTGTACGACCCTAACAAAAAGGTTGGCAAACTTGCTCTTAACATGGCACAAGGAACTGTACGTTATGCTAGTGGACAAATTGCAAAAACTAATCCTGCTAGTGTTGCTGTTAACACTCCCACTGCTACTGTTGCTGTGCGCGGCACGGATTTTACCGCAACTGTGGACGAATTAGGCGGCAGCACTATTATTTTATTGCCTAGTTGTCCACGAAAAAATATGCTGCCTGATGAAATCGAAAAGCAGTGTAAGACAGGTGTAATAGATGTCAAGAACGATGCAGGCACGGTTACCCTTGATGTAGCATTTCAAGCAACAAGCGTTACTAGTAGAAATATTCCGCCTACTAAGCCTGTCACTCTTAAACTCAACGAAGACGCTATCAATAATATGCTGATATTATCTCCGCCTCAAGAAATCAAACGGGCTATCCGTGATCAACGTGGCGAACGTGAAGAAGCTACAACAGCACTCTCACAAAACTTTTTAGGACCCGTTGATCTAGGCAATGTGTTAGCTGCACAAAACAGTGCTATTCTTACCAGTCAACTGGCCCGTAACTTCTTAGACAATGAGTTCTTAGCAAACATCTTACAGCTATCAAATGAAGAGTTGTCTATTACATTTGGCAACTTAATAGCGCCGCAAAAGAATGAGCAGATATTACCCGACTACAAAAAATCATCTGGCGTTGTTGCTATCATGGACACTGTAGAACTACAGTTATGTCGTCCCGATTCGTCCGCTAACAATAGCTGCATCTCTACTCCTAAAACTCAGCACAGTACAATCACTATTACACAGGGCAGTACTACTGTTATAAATCGTGTAAATCAGGGCAACAATACAACCATAGTGACCAAGCAAAACTAATGAAAAAACTTATACTCGTTCTGTTGTTAGTGTGTGAAGGTGTGTGGGCACAGTCTACTATCACTTCAGGTGGGCAAGGTGATGTCACAAACTTTGCGAGTAACTCCATATTCAATAACGGCATTTATATACGTCAGTCCGGCAACGGTGATGTTGTGGGTATCAGTCAAATAGGCGACAGAAATTTAATAGGTGGCATCAATGAACAATTTGCTAAAATACAAGACGGCAACAACTATATCAGCATCAAACAAGGCACCGGTAATGGTGGTAAGAACGAGATTGATTTAAGTGTAACAGGTGGCAGTAATAATCTGTATCTTGTCAATGGCAGTGACCCCGCTGGTGTAAGTGGCGGTAATAACTTTCAACTAGTCAACATTAACGGGTTCAACAACTCTATCACTACTAGTCAAACTAATAGCGGCGGCGGGGGTCATTTCTTAGAATTAGGAGTGACTGGAAACTCAAACACGGTTGGTATTGTACAAAACAATGATGGTCAAAAACAACTATATGCTAGTATAACAGGCAATCTCAACACACTAACTACTACACAGACAGGAACGGGTCAGCATCAACTTATAGTTAATATGTCAGGTAATGGCAATAGTGCTACAGTGAATCAGGGTGGTCCAACCGCCAACACTGCCACAATCACTCTTGTCAATGCCGGTGCTCCCGCTAGCGTTGATTTATATCAGAGTGGCGGCAAGAACTATTCAATCACTCAAACCTGTTACACGGCATGCGGGACTGTTACCGTCAGACAATAATAAATACTAAATGCTCAAACGAATATTACTATCACCATGGACTGCGTTGCTTACACTAGCACTAATCATAGGCATTCGTGTCGCCGATTATCAATTCGTAGAATCGGTTCGTCTGCGTTATTTTGATCAACTGATTACCGCACAAGCACCCAAGCCACTAAACATATTTTCTGCTAACATTGATGAAGCAACACTAGATAAGTATGGTCAGTGGCCTCTCAATCGCACGGTATATGCCGATATCATTCGTGATCTGTACAGCCGAGGCGCTGGACTCGTCGTGCTTAACGTAATGATGAGTGAAACAGATAGACAGTGCGGCGATAGTAAACTAGCAAAAACAATGGAAGAGTTTCCTGTTGTGTTAGTCAACGTGCCATCGGACCGGACAAAGAATCAACCACGCAAACCAGGCTCGGCTGTTATCAACAGTAATTATCTGGATCGTATCATCAACTATCCAGGCATTATCGCAAACGTTCCTAAACTAGAAGACAGTGCCGCCGGTATCGGAACAGTCAACACACTACCGGAAATAGACGGCGTTAATCGTAGACTTCCGCTTATCGCCTCTATTGAAGGCAATCTGTATCCTAGTTTAGCAATGGAAACCCTACGTGTTGCCGTCGGCGACTCAACATTTCAGGTAAAGTTAAATGAGAATGGCGTCGAGCGAATGCGTATCCCAAAGTTTGGACCCATCACCACTGATAATCTAGGTCGCATTTGGATTGACTGGTCACAGCAACCACAAAGTGTTAGTATACTAACATTACCCCAAAAATTAGATGGCGCCATTGTTATTGTTGGGCCAACTGCCGCTGGTATCTCTAACCCCGTTCCTACGTCATTAGGCGCACAGTTCCCACATTATGTACAAGCAACAGTTATTGGTACACTAGCAAACGGTGTAAATATTACTAGACCAGACTATGCGGATGGTTTAGAACTCGTGATACTAGCAGTTGGTGGTATCATATTACTTTTCTTAACAAGGTGGACTTATGTCGGCATTATCGGTGGTATTGTTTTTGTTGCTGGCGCTGCCGGTGGTAGTATATATTTGTTTTCTTCTTATAGTTGGCTCTTGGATAGTACTGCTATCTGCGTTGGTCTTGTTCTGGTTCTTTTCCATGCTTATGTTGTTAAGTTCGTAAGTGAGTTCTTACAAAAGCAACAGATAAAGAAACAGTTTGGTACTTACTTGTCACCTGCTATGGTTGAGAAACTACAGAAGAACCCTGAACTACTTGTACTAGGTGGTGAAAGTCGTGAACTGTCGATCATGTTTACTGACGTTCGTGGGTTCACTGCTATCAGTGAGCACTATGGCAAAGATGTGCAGAGTCTAACCAAGATCATGAACAGATACATGACTGCTATGACTGCTAAGATTATTGAGAACGAGGGCACACTAGACAAGTATATCGGTGATGCTCAGATGGCATTTTGGAATGCTCCGCTTGATGATAGCAATCATGCCAAGAACGCAGTACGTACAGCACTACAAATGATGGGAAGTTTAGATGAGTTTAACAAAGAAGTTGTCGCAGAAGGTGTACCGGCTTTTGGTATGGGTCTTGGGATCAACACTGATACCGTTGTTGTGGGTAATATGGGGAGTAGTCAGCGATTTGATTACACTTGTCTTGGTGATGGCGTCAATCTTGCTGCCAGACTTGAAGGGCAAAGCAAACCGTATGGTGTCAAAATCGTACTGGGTTCACAAACTGCTAGACAGATAATGGACGAATACTTTGTACTAGAGCTTGATTGTATAGCAGTCAAGGGAAAGAAAGTTGGTGTCAACATCTATACTGTGCTGTCTAGACTAGATGAAGCCACTAATGATTGGACACGTGGACAACAAGAACACAATGAAATGTTGGTTGCATATCGCAAGCAAGAGTTCGATCACTGTATTACACTATGTGATAACTTACAGGGCGAGTTTGACGGTAAGATGAATGATTATTATGAAGCATGGCGTGAACGCTGTGAAGAGATGAAAACTCAAGTGCTGCCCAAAGATTGGGACGGTGTATACAGAGCCACAAGCAAGTAATTAGATAAATACTAGATGAAAATTGCAGACATACTAACCGAAGAAACCCTAGAAGAACTGACTGGCATCAAGAATGTAGTCAAGGACATGCCACGCGACCCACGTAGAGTTGCTGAGTATCCCCTTGGTATGGACTGGCATAAGCTGCTTTACAACAATGGATTTAGAGCACTAGGGTCAGGATCATTTGGTACAGTATGGGACAATCCAAACTTACCCTATGTGTTAAAAGTGTTTACTGATCAAGACAAAGCATATATTGACTGGATCAATACTGCACGTCAACACAGTGATAACCCGCACATGCCACATTTTATCAGTACTAAAGCAATGCGTATTGTTCCTGGTGTTGTGGCTGTTAGAATGGAAAAACTAACTCGTATCACTAGAGAAGCATATGAACTACTGCAGCCAATCAATGCATTACTTACCAACGCAATGCGTACTAAACTTTCGCCTAGTAAAATCGTTGATCATCTGATTGCTAAAAGAAAACCCAATGATCCTGAGCCAGCAGCTAACAGCTTTTATGCTTACATTCAGAAATATCCTGATTTTGTCCCTGCACTTGACATTTTAAATCAGTTTGTTAATCAGTCGGGATATAGATTAGATATACATGACGAGAACATTATGATGCGTGGGCCAGTAATGGTCTTTACTGATCCTGTATATGACAGAACTGCGCTGGCAACAAGATGAAGATAACAGAAATCCTTAACGAACGTCGTGCGTGGAATATATTCGCAGAAGATGACGCTGAACACAGAGAAGCATTAAAGCAAACTGGTTTTTGGGGCAAGCAAGGAGCAGGATGTTTGTTCTTAGCACATGATACAGGGAAACTATGTATCGCTCACAGATCATCACAAGTAGAGCAGCCAGGAACATGGGGTACATGGGGTGGAGCAATCGACTCTAATGAATCACCTGAAAGTGCAGTCAAACGAGAAGCTATGGAAGAATCTGGGTATCATGGAAAACTTAAATTAGTACCACTGTATGTGTTTTCTCATCCAAGCGGTTTCAAGTATTACAATTATCTAGCATTGATACAAACAGAATTCAAACCTACACTAGACTGGGAAACTCAGGGCTATGTATGGTGTACACTAGATACTCTGCCCAGTCCGCTACACAATGGATTAGTTTTGTTGTTAAACGATCCCGCTAGTGTTGCTACTATCAAACGCTATTCTACGACGAGCCGCCACTAGCAGCACTGTCATTCTTGCTGTTGATCTTGTCTTCAGCCTCTACACGCTCATGTTCAATTGTCTTGCCACGTAAGTGTAACACGGTATTGACTTTTTGATTTAGTCTGATTAGATCATTGTCTAACATACGAATGCGATCAATCAGTGCAATCAACACTGTGTTTGCTTCACTGATAATAGGCTTGATCTCGGTGGTAGCCCATGTCCATACATACTTGATCATCATGCCCATACCAACCGCAGCCACGATTGGGAATCCATACTTTGAAATTAGTTCTGCTATGTTACCCATTAGTCTCTCCTTGCATCTGTTTTGCCGTCTGCACGAGCAATACGATCAACGTCAGGTTTCAAGCCCAACGCATTTGATACTACCGCATCAATACGCACTACATCATGATTCATTGTCTTAACACGATTATCAAGAGCAGTGATAATACCAGCCATACCTTTAACAGCCGATAGAACACCTGCCAACAACAACTTGATTGTCAAGAATACAAAGTATCCGCCTGCAACTGCCGCAGCAATAGGAAATCCCAGATCAGAGATCAGTTTAAATATTTCATTCATAGTAGCCCTTTCTTATTATTATTTTACACTATCGAATATTTCTTTTTGTTTGTTGTACCAGTCTATCCAACTGTCAACTTTGATACCACATTCGTTGTACTGACCGTAGTTCTTAGTGACTACTACCAATACATCGCTTAACTTCTTTGTAGCGGGTACATCTAATAACTCTGGGCACGGACGCATCAACTGCTCAGGCACAGATGGAAACTCACGCTTGACAGGAGTAACACAACCTACTAACAACAATGACATCATAATTGCTATTACTGTTTTCATTTCTTTGCTCCTGAGTGCGCTGCGCCGTTAAGTATCTGAATCGCTTCTGGATCAATTACGCAGTTCTTGTCAAGCTTACCGGCATCCTTGGCAATCTTATTGACAGTCACATACTGAATCTCTTTTACAGTTTGTACACGATCTACATACACGGTTTGAATCTTACCATTGGCATCACTGGCCGCTTTCTCCGCTGCCGCAACCTTGACTTCAAGTTCAGCCACACGTGCTTTCCATTTGGCCTCTATCGCAAGACCACCCTCGATCCAAATACAAAATATGATCAGTGATAAACTGGCAATTCTGATCACATAGGCATTCTGCATCAAGAACGGGATCATTGTTAGTAGATAACTGGCAGCAAATGCCAATGCACCCACGAACAATAAGATATGATATACAAAGTCAGGTAGTAATGAGAACAGCCACATAATTTGCCACATAATTTATCCTAAAATTTTAGCTAGAGTTAGTGGGCCAGCTACACCATCAGGCTCTAGACCATGTTCACGTTGCCAACCCATTAGCGCACGTTCAGTTCCTGGTCCAAAGTCTCCGTCAGCAGTGAGTCCTAGTTTAGCCTGTACCGCAGCAACAGTTGCTCCACGACTACCGCGACGAATCACAGCAGACATATCTGGTCCACTTTCAGTCACCGAAACAGATTCCGACACTTGCCCACCAAGCACTTGTAATGCGTGAGCGTAATGCTTCTGACGATCTTCAAGACCGATTGTGCCACCGTTGATGCGCTTGGTCAGTGTAAGAATATCACCCGCATCTGACCATTGATTGAGATTGTTAACTTCCCAGAACCAACACGCAGACTGCACTGCGCCCTCAAATGTTTGCAGATACTCAGGAATCTGATCAAGCGGAGTTTCAATTGACTCAGCGAACCAAGTGTAGTTGTCTTTGCCGGTAAGTTGAATCAAGCCCTTACCCGCATATTTCCAGCCATCGCCCGATGCTTCACTGCCATTGCCCATACGATCACAGTAGACTTTGTTGGCAATCTTTTCTGGTTGCATGGCATACTGATTTGCCACTTCCATAGACGGGAATCTAGAGGGCCATACACGCACGAGACTGGCTGCTGTATAGTTAAGATTCTCTTTGAGTAAGCGGAAGTTACCTGACTCGTGAGCACACTGAGCAACAAACGCAGCCACACGTTGTGGTGTATTGATGTTGTACTCAGGAAGAATCTGACAAAGCGCATGATACCATTGAGTAACATAAGGGTTACCTGGAATCATTTGAGCCAGTTGTTGTTCAGTAAAGTTAAATGTAAATCCTGACATTGTGTTCTCCTATTACTTCTTTGGAGGGATTTCTGTGCCCTCGAATTTTTGGTGAATACGAATAGTACGACAGTTTTGTTTTGTAGTACCATCCTTGTTTAGAACAGGCTTACCATCCTTGTCTAGCACGTCTTTACAAACTTGTTTTGTTTTTGGTGCTTGTGCTGGCTCTTCCTTCTTTGCATCTTGAGCGCAAGCGATAATGCTGAATGACGCTAGTACAATTGCTAATAGTGTTTTCATGTTTTTTCCTTATAGTGCTGGCTGCAATGGTTGTTCTGGCATTGCTTTACCAGTTGACGAGTATGTAATGCCTGACGCACTTGCTGGTGCTGGCACATAGTTGTTAGTTGGCATTGGCATAGGTGCAGGCATAGATGCCGACACTCCGCTGAAATTACTTGGAGCTATGACGTTTCCGTTATTAGCACCTGCTAGTTTTTCTTGTGTGCGTCCAAATGCAGCGATACCAAGAATAGCACCCATTGCCATGTGAAATAGACCTGCACCCTGTAGTGTGATTGGGCTCCATTGAGTGGTTACATTACCGCCGTGTAGTGCCTGAACTAAACTCCATAGAACTGGAAATGCCACAAAGTCCATAGTACATACCAACATGTACATCCAACCCATCATTGGGCGCCACTTTGAGTTCATCCAATCTTCTTTTTTCTTCTCGCTTTCGCTTTTAACTTCTTCGGACATTATTGTCTCTCCTTATTCTGTAAGTATTTATTCTTTTGGAATCATTTCAATGTGACCAAAATAGTTGACGTTATAACGTAATCAATGTATAATAAGTAGACTAGAAAAGCGAGGTGTTACTATGAGTACCGAAGAAGACAAACTCAAACATAGCAAACGGCAGCAACAGAAAGAAAATCATATCAATCGACAGATGAGCATTCGGAAAGCTCATTCGACGCCAGATTATGGTACGCCTACACTCTCAGCGAGCGAATCTCCGCATCGTTATCACAAAGTAAGTGGAATGACTTGTGGTGATAGTAACTGTGTAATGTGCGGTAACCCAAGAAAGTTCTTTGACGAGCCTACTCAACAAGAGAAACGCTTAACACAAGACCTTGATAATGTTCGTTCAAGACATAGCAATGGTCTCTTATCAACCGGAACAGATGACGAATGACAACACTGCTCAACATACTCTTAGCGACAGTTGCAGTAATCGGTATGGCACTAGGAGTTGCTGGCATTATAGCGTTTGTAATTTGGTTCTCAGTTAAATACTTAAACTTTTAAACTATGGAAAATAAAATCTTATCAGCAGAAGAAATTCTCGAACTGCTACATCAACACAACTGTGAAGTCACCTTTAGAAAGGTCGATGGAGAAATTCGTGTGATGTCATGTACTCTACGAGCAGAAGAACTTCCGCCACGAGTAGTAGTGGAGAACGCCAAGACTAAGGCACCAACACCAGGAGTTATCTCTGTATGGGCACTAGACAAAAAAGAATGGCGTAGCTTTCGCACCAACAATGTTATCTCTGTGACTCCTATTATCACAGTGTAACGTCAACAAAATTATTTTGCATCTTTTGTGACTACTAAATAATAGTCATAGAAAGATGTACAATAATTCATTATATCAATAATGATTAACCTTAAGGAGAAGTAACTTGCAATTTAATAAAACTTTAGTCGCAGCAGCAATTCTTGCAGCAAGCGCAACAGCAGCACAGGCACAAAGTTCGGTCACACTTTACGGCGTGTTAGACGGTGGCGTTCGCTACCAAAACTGGAATCTATCATCGGGTCCATTCTCTAAAGCTGACGTTTCAACCAGCAGCATTGGTGTAGTGTCAGGTACTCAGTCAACCTCACGCTTTGGCGTTCGCGGTGTTGAAGACCTCGGCTCAGGTAACCAAGCTGTCTGGAACTTGGAAGGTCAAGTCAACGTTGGTGATGGTTCACAAGGATCATACAGTCAGTGGCAACGTACATCAATCATTGGTTTGCGTAACGATGCTTGGGGCCAAGTTGATTTAGGCCGTCAATTGAACTTGGCATATAAATTTGCCGGTGCTCCAATCGACAACGCTTTCGGTGTTAACGCTCCGATCATCAATATTTCTGGCGTAATGGGCGTAACTGCTGTTCGTCAGAGCAATATGTTGATGTATCAGTCGCCTTCGATGTCAGGCTTTAAAGTCGGTGCTCAGTACTCATTCAATACTGGCTTGACTACTAATCGTCAGTTAGCAAACGGTGCCGCAACTGCCGACGCAGCAACTGGCAGCGCCTTTGAAACTGGTAACAATATGCGTAACGTATCAGGTGCAGTTAGCTATGAAAATGGTCCTATCTACGTGTCAGCCGTTTATGATCAGTTTACTCCAGCAAGTAATACTGTTGCAGGCTCAAACGGTACAAACGTGAGATCATGGATTGTTGCGGGTGCGTATGACGCTAAAGTTGCTAAAGTTGGTGTCGCATACAACCAAGTTCGTGGTGGTTTGATCAACGGTGGCAGTATGTCAACTGTGTCAAGCGAAATTGTTAACCCAATGGCTAACGGCGGTGTAGTATTCGCTGACGGCGCTGGTACAAACGCATGGAACATCAACGTGGCAGCTCCAGTTGGTGCGAACGGTACTGTAATGGCTGCCTATCAAGGTCAGTCTGCAACAGGTACTGTTGCTGATGTTGGTGGTGCTACACAAAACACATACGGTTTAGGTTATTCGTATGCGTTTACTAAGCGCACTAACGTATATGGTATTTACTCATACGTTAACAACTATCAGAACGTTGCCGGCTTGTCTGGTAATACAGCCACAGTTGGTTTGCGTCACGCATTCTAATCATAAAGGATAACAATGAAAGTAGCGAAAGTAGTTTCCGCAATCTTGTTATCCTTCGTGACTGCTCTGTGTGTTGCCCAAGGCACACAGGGTTATGTCGTGGATGGTAGCGGAAAGATCGTAAAGACTGGTACTGACTTGTGTTTACGCACAGGTTCATATACACCAGCCGACGCAGTAGAAGGATGTGACCCAGTAGCCAAGAAACCGGTTGTTGCAGTTACATTGAGTAGTGATGTGTTGTTTGCATTTGATTCAGCAGTACTGACTCCACAGGGTCGTACAGCTTTAGATGCGGCGGCCCCAAAAATCATTGGTAATGTTAAAGTTGTAGGACACGCTGATCGTATTGGCGCAAGTTCATACAATCAAACATTAAGTGAAGCACGTGCCAACGCTGTTGCACAGTATCTTAGCTCTAAGAGCAAAGCGACCTTTGCAGCTAGTGGAGTAGGTTCAACACAACCAACAGAGGGAACTAAGCTGTGTACTGGTATGAAAAACTTTGAGAAATACAAAGCCTGTTTAGCACCAGATCGCAGAGTAGTTATCTCTAACTAAAACAAACCCGCTTCGGCGGGTTTAACATAACACACAGGGAAAATTATGAGTCTAACATTAAAAAATTTAGAAGCGGCCTTAGCTGGCGAAAGTATGGCACATATCAAGTATCGTTACTTTGCGAAATTGGCACGTGCAGAAGGGTTTGAAGATGTAGCAAAGCATTTTGAACATACCGCAGATCAAGAGATTCTTCACGCTTGGGGACATCTTGAGTTGTTAGTTGGTAAGCCAACCACACGTGAGTGTTTACAAAAAGCCATTGACGGTGAGACATACGAGTTCACCACAATGTATCCAAGTTTTCGTGAAGTCGCTGTAGCCGAAGGCAATGAACTTGCCGCAGAAGAAGCAAACAATCAAATTGCGGAATCACGTGAACACGCTGAACAGTTTAAGGCAGTACTACTCAAAGCAGAAAAGCGATTCGCCGCTCTTGCTAAAGTTGAACAGCGTCACGCCGAGGCCTATCAGAAAGTATTAGGAGAACTAAAATGACCGAACGCATTTACGTTTGTGTTGTCTGTGGACACACCTTATCCGAAGAAGATTGGCTTAGTTTACCAGATGAAGTCAATTGCCCAGAATGCGGCGTTAGTAAGAACGACTACGAACTAATGGAACTTTGATCAACAACCCGCTTCGGCGGGTTTTTTGTTGTCCAAAATACTTGAACAATATCAACTGATAGAGTATAATCATACAATGAGCTACAGAAAAACATCAAACATTACAATTGACTTTGATCGATGGATCGAAGATAAAGAAAAATCGCAAGACAATGATAAGGGTGGATGGTGCAGAGATATCCCAGGACTTCGCTATCTGGATCAACGTTGTAATCTTTCTGGATTCATGACGGGACCAGTAGCAGAATATCGTGGATCATATTTTCATGCGATAACCGTGAGTATGGATTCACTTGACGATTTTATCTTACTGTGTGAAGATGCTGTGGGCGAAAGTCACATATTTCTGTACGATCTGTGGTACAATGTCGGAATGCCTCTATACTATGGCGACCCAGACCCTATGACATTTGAGCCAGTATTTCTAGACAGGCCAATCGAACACGTTTCGCAAGGCTGGAACATACGATACGGTCGTTTATAAATTGCTCAAAAAGTAAGCAAAAAGTGTTGTATTTTTACAACAAAAATAGCTTGACTTTAATTCCATTTTCGTGTAAAATATACACATACACTGAAGAAAAGGAAGAAAACATGAATTTATCAATCGGCACTAAAGTGCGTTGGGAATCAGCCGCAGGCGTCAAGCGTGGCACTATTAAAAACGTTGTTCTCAGCCCTGCTGCTAATGGCGTTATTACGCCGTGGATTGACGTTGAATCCTTAGTACAGATTTCAGATATGTATGAACTCAAAAGTGTGCGACTTTGTGCTAGTGATGGCAATCTTAAAGCAATGCGTGTCGCACTTGTTGCGTAAAAACAACACTTTTAGTTGACAACAAATCTATTTTTCTGCTACAATATACACATACACTGAAGAAAAGGAAATAAACATGAATCCAGACGTTCTCAAACTTGAGACTATGCCCGCTGTTTTTGTCGTTACTATGAAGTATACCTTAGACGGTCAAGACATTGATGACGTTGATGCTGATCAAGTTTCGGAAATGGTTCGTGGCGTTTTCGCTACTGAGCAAGCCGCCAAAGATCACGCAGCACAAAAAAATAAAGAGTACAAAGGGCAAGAGGATGTGCATTTCACCGTTCGTATGCACTTTGTTCAAAGCTAAACAGGAAAATTATGAAAGTCAAAGACTTAATTGGCAAAGAAGCCCGCATTTACCCAAATGATCACTACTCAAAACAGGGTATCATTATGGATATCAATGATAACGGGGTTTTGTTTAAAATCACGCAATCACAAAAGGCAGATATAAACAAGCTGGTTGTCGGCAGTTTGCACTTTATTTCATACAGTGCCAACTTATCCTTTTCAGTTATCGATCCCGATCTTCAAAGCGATAGTTACAGTTAGTAACAAAGGAGTTAAAAATGGCAGAAGTCTATGTTTCCCATCTTTATAAAGTTACAATGACCGAGTATGAAAGTGGCTGGGGCCAACGTCCCATGGGTACTAAATACTTTGACAACGAGGCAGAAGCCAAGCGTTTTTGCGAAGAATATGCCAGCGGTTCTTATGACTGCTACTTCCGCGCTACATACGAACGTGTAGCATAAAACCCTTGACATTAAATCAAATTCTTGCTATACTCTCTATCTACACTCAAAACACAGAGAAAAAATGATTTTAAATAACACTCCCACGCACGAAGCAGTTCTTAGTAATGTTGGCGAAATCGGGGAATTCCGTATTCGCAACAGTGCTAAGGCATTTTCAATTCTATCATCGGGCTTGTATGCCAACAAAATTCGTGCCATTGTGCGTGAGTTGTCATGTAATGCCGTAGACTCACACGCCGCTGCTGGCAAGTCTACCGTACCATTTGATGTACATCTTCCCACCAATCTAGAGCCATGGTTTGCCGTACGTGATTATGGCATTGGCTTATCTCACGATCAAGTTACCAAAATTTACACCACATACTTTGAATCGACCAAAACTGGATCGAACGACTTTATTGGTGCGCTTGGTCTTGGCTCAAAATCCCCATTCTCGTACACTGATAACTTCACAGTTGCCGCCGTTCAAAATGGTGTGCGTGGCGTTTACTCTGCGTTTATCAACGGTGACGGAGTGCCCTCAATTGCACTAATGACTACTGAAACCACCGATGAAGCCAATGGCGTTGAGATCAAGTTTTCAGTAAATGACAAGTACGATTACTCTAAGTTTCGTGACGAGGCTTGTGAAGTTTACCGTTACTTTGCACTGAAACCACAGACTAATGTTGGCTTACAAGTTCCGATAGATGAATACGCTACCCGAGATATTATTCCCGGCGTACACGAGTATGCAAGTCGCCATTCTAGTCGATCTTTTGCCGTTATGGGCAACATTGCGTACCCTATTGCAGTTCCAAACTCGGTTACAGTACTGGGCAGCTTATCTGGACTGTTAGAGTGCGGGTTGGAAATGCACTTTGGTATTGGCGAGTTGGACTTTCAGGCAAGTCGTGAGGGCTTATCATATGTGCCGCAGACTATTGATGCTATCAAGCGTAAACTTGAAGCTCTTAATACCGCACTGACCGCTAAGTTAACAGAAGATGTTGATAAGATTGAAAACTTGTGGGTACGTGCCAAGGAATTGGAACGACTGAACGGGCGCCGCTTGTGGGCTGCTGCGGTTGAAAAATACGTGACTGCTACCAAGTTCACACTGTATACTCCACGTAACGGGTACGGTTCGTTTCGTGAGATCGAACTTATCAAGACCAATTTGGCAAACACGTTTAACTTGGTTATCAAAGGATTTCAAGTTAACAATGGAAATGCAGCCAAACCAACGGTCTCGATGTTCAATGATAATGCTGCCATTAGACTCAATCCAGATGATAACAGATCACTGGCAGAGTGGGGCTATGGTATGCGGATTCAAACACGTGCCAGCCATATCTTTGCAGTCAACGACACTAAGAAAGGCGGACTGGAACGTTGTAAGCATCACTACAGACAAAATCTCAAACGTGGAGATGGTGGCGCCACCGTGTTTCTGCTTGAACCGGCAGATCGTAGCAAGCCCATGCTGACTGAGGAATTCTTCAATGACATCATGAATCCACCGAATATCGTTAAGGTCAGCACTCTTGACGAAAAGGAACGTAAGACAATGAGTCGTGATGTCACGATCATGCGATTGGAACGTCGTGATGGTGGATATCGCCGTAATAGCGATGACTTGGTATGGCGTGATGCGGGCAATAGCAGCATCTTTGACAACAACGTTTTATTTTATTACTTGCCATTGAATGGGTTCATGATGAACTCCAAGTACAAGTGGAGTCTATCTGCCAGTGATCTTGGCAATTATTTAAAATGTTTTGGTGTTGGCGCTCTAAATACTATTACAGTATATGGTGTTCGTAAGGCTGATATTGAAACCATCAAAGCCAAGAAAAACTGGGTCAATTTGGAAGATCATATTGTTGATGTACTAAAGAAGAACCAAACTGGTATTGTGGAATCGGTGTTGTCCAGATCGCTTGACAACTATCCGTTTGTCAAGTATAATAGTAGCACAACGTCTATTCTTCGTTATGTTGTTGATAAAACTGCGCCCTATGCCACTATTGTCAATAAGGTAAAAAATCTTAGACGAGACTTTGCAATTGATCAGCATTCAATGAACGTATTGATGACTGCATACAATCCTGACATGATGGCGTTGATTGAAAAGGGCAGAAAAGAATTACGTATTGAATGTGATGCTTGTTACAAGCATTACCCACTATTGGAAATGTTAGAGAATTCGATTGATCGTACTGCATTCTCTTCCGAACGGTTTGCAGAGTACATTAACCTGATTGACAGTCAGAAGAAAGTTGTTTAACCAAGGGACCATCCATTACTTTTCCCACGAGAGGCAATGATGGTTCCCATGTGGTTTTTGTTTAGATTATATTTTATTCTAAGATCAGAGCGAGTACAGATTTCTGTAATACCGCTATCGTGAATGAATGTATAAATTGTTTTATCGGCTCTAGGATTTCCATTCCCTATTCTACTTGTTTTCAAAAATTGAATATATTCATCACTATGACTCTGATTTCTAATTCGTTCTTTGGTTTCGTCAGTATGATTACCCCATTTAAATCCAATTCTTGCTTTACTCATTGAATCTTTATGCGATTCGGATTTTGGAACGCCAGTTTTAGTTTTACGCAGATGTTCTATCATTTCTGGAGTATGCTTGTAGCCGGGACATCCCGTGCCACCATCTCCGTCTTCTGGTTTTAAATTGGCCCATTCGTCGCTTTCCACAATGTTCCATAGTGTACTGTAATAAATGCCCCACTCTTTGAATTCTTCTATGGTTTCACATTCACGAACGAGTTCGGAATCAATATCTCTTCCGTGTTCTTTAATATGTCTCTTCCAGTATTTTCCAGAACCCGCATATCTATGCCAATCTTTTCTAATCGTTTTACATAGATATTGGAGTCCAGTTTTTCTGTGAGTCTTTTTTATTAAATAAATAGTCATGCTGATAGTTCCTTATAAACTGTTAGAGTGAGTGGATGTTGGTAGCATCGTGACTCACAACTATTTATCATTATAGCATTCTTGTATCAAAAATACAACAAGCAATTCATCCATTTTCTATTGACTTTATATACGCTGTCTGTTATACTATCATTCTCAACTTAAATTTTAAAGGCTTACTATGAACGCACTACCATACATTATTCAAGGTTCAAACATTGTCGTTGTCATTGATAATGAACCACATACCGTGAGTCGTACTCACATTACTTATCAAAAAGTGCTTGATGCGATTAAATCTAGTGATTGGAACACTGTTCGTGATACTATAAATCCAAAAAAAGTTGTTCTGAATTATGGCGCAGGCAACATTGAAATTCAAGGAGATGATTTGTTCTGGAAGGGACAACCACTTCATAATGCTCTGACATCCAGAATGATTGCTATGATTCAAGAAGGATTTCCAATCGAACCACTGGTGTTGTTCATGGAAAACCTGATGAGCAATCCATCAAAACGTGCAGTTGACGAGTTGTATGGCTTCTTGGAAAAGAACAACCTGCCGATCACACCTGATGGTCACTTTCTGGCTTATAAAAAAGTAAGATCGGACTACATGGACTGTCATAGCGGCACATTCAACAATTCAATTGGTATGATCTGCGAAATGGAACGTAATCAAGTTGATGATGACAAGGATCGTACTTGTTCAACCGGCTTGCACTTTTGTTCACAAGAGTACTTGAATCACTTTGGTGGCGAACACACTATGATCTTAAAGATCAATCCACGTGATGTTGTGTCTATCCCAAGTGACTACAATAACTCGAAAGGTCGTTGCTCACGCTACGAAGTGATTGGCGAGTTGGGTGTAAATCCAGAAGACGCATTCACGGCCGCAGTGCAAGATAATGCCAACACCGAGTGGGATAATTCGTTCGTTAACGATAACTACGGTCAGTAATCATGGATACGGTGATCATTGTCGCTATTGCGATCATGGTCGCCTTGTTTGTTGTTATAGGAAATAGCAATGATTGAAATTAAAGCACCTAATAGTGATCATGACATTGACCATTATCTGCCAAGAATCTTCTTGGCGGGATCGATTGAAATGGGCGTGGCGGAAAACTGGCAAACCCGTGTTGTCGGTGATCTGGCCGACTCTGATGTAGTTCTACTCAATCCACGTCGTGATGATTGGGACTCGTCTTGGCGCCAATCCATCGATGATCCACAATTCAATAAACAGGTTACATGGGAACTTGATGGAATTGATAACTCTGACATTGTAATCTTTTACTTTGATCCCAGTACAAAATCACCCATTACTCTTATGGAACTGGGCATTGCATGTAGCTCGGACACGTGGAGTGATCACGTATACGTATGTTGTCCTGACGGGTTCTGGCGCAAGGGTAATGTTGAGATAGTTTGTGATCGTTACAATATTCCGCTGTTCAACACGTACGAAGAGTTGATTGAACATCTTATTACTATCGTTAAGGATTATTGATGAACGACCGAATCAATAAACTCGCTGAACAAGCATTCTTAGAATATGAATCAGTTTATAATTACGAGGCAAATATCCCAAAAGAATTTACAGAAAAGTTCGCCGAGTTGATTATTAAGGAATGTGCCAGTGAGTATAACAAACTTATCAATGGTGAAGCAGTGGTGTTGCCAAAAGACCGTGAACACGCCGAAGCGTTAGTTCGTGTTGGTATGTTTTATTTGGAGAATAACAAGTGAACGAACGACTTAAAGAACTATTAGTCAAGCATATCGCACCGCCAGCACTTGCTGTGGCTCGTGACGAGCAGGGTCAGCATACTGCCCATGTGACTTATACAGTGAGTCAGGCAGAAATGAACACCTTGCTGGAAGCGGTGGTACAGGAATGTATCAACCTAAATGGCAAGGAACTTGCCATGCCAGGACATTCACGTATGGTAGAAGTTTATTGTGAACATTTTGGGATTAAATTCTAATGGACTGGAAAAAAGAGCCAAAACTCAAAGAATTTGCGGAAGCATTTGCTGACTACTTGAAAGAAGTTGGCTGTATGGACAATCCCGAAGGTTGGATGGGTTCGCACAAGATTGTTAGTGACATTAGGGTAGAGTGTGTTGACGAGAATGATGACACTGGGTATGAGGTATGTGGGTTACGTTTTGAGCAGCTAATGGGCTGCGGTTGCCCATCTGATATTACAATTATGATAAGGAAAGTAGATGAATCCATTTAAAGATCAGGAATGGTTTATGCGGGCGTGTGACCAAACAGTGGGCATAAACAATGAAGAGCAGTTTGCTCTATACACTAATTTAATCGGTGAAGAGGCATTTGAACTTGCGGTTGCGATTCGGGAAAATGATCGTGTTGAAACCTTAGACGCCTTGATCGATATAATCGTAGTGTCGATAGGCGCTATTCACAGCATGGGCGCTGATGCGGAAGGCGCGTGGGAAGAAGTCATGAAGACTAACGCAGCCAAGATTGATCTTGATACTGGCAAAGTACGCAAGCGTGAAGACGGAAAAGTATTGAAGCCTGAGGGTTGGGTACCGCCAAATCTTGCGCCATTTTTGAAGCGTTAAACTGTGAAGACAGTAGGTCACTTCGTGGCCATTGTATTCGGCGCACTGTACTTACTGGTAGCACTATTCATGGCCCTGTTCATTGCGCTAATGATACACGGTGGGTTTGTAATGTTTATGAAATATATTGGAGTTGAATGATGAACGAACGAATTCGAGAACTTGTTGAATGGGCCGAGCAACTTAAAAAAGATGAAGTTTCATATCGGGAAAGATTACATAATAGATATTGCACCGGTGATATGGAAGAAGAAATCTTTAGGGAAAAGTTCGCTGAGTTGATTGTAGAAGAATGTAGAAATGTTCTTGCTGATGTTTATAGACAAGTCCCACCAGAATGTTGTGGACATTTTTTATATGCGGACGAAGTACTCGCAAAACATTTTTACGGAGTTAAAGAACAGACCGAATCTCAGAAAATGGCCGCTGCCGGATATACTCGCAGACCACGTGGTTGGACAAAGGAAGGTACAGAATGAAAATAGTTGAAGACCATTACCAAGCATTTCAAGCCATGGCATTTAGTGACAGAGAAAAGTGGCATTGGTATGCCAGACCGCTCTGGTGGTATCTGCTTGCATTTGTGTGGCTACATCAAGGCATCGTACACAAAAACTGGGAAAACTTTTTTGAAGGTTTCTGGGATCCAGTCAAAAACAAGTACAAGAAGTATCAACAACGCCGCAACATGAAACGCATACTTAAAGAGAACCCTGATATTGATGATCTAAGAAAATTGTCCGGTATCAAACGGCCAGAATGAGTTCATCCAAAACGCTTGACAATTAACAACTATCAGTGTATAGTAGTTCGATAGATCAATTATGATCAAGGAGATCAAATGAAAAAACTTATGCAAGCATTAGTACTGTCATTAGCTGTTTTATCTGCCAATATCGTATTGGCCGAACCTACAGTTCAAGACATTTATAAAACCGCCCAAGTAGATAAACAACAAGCACTGACAATGGTCAATGAAGTAATCAAGCTTAGACCTAACAGCGCACGAGCACATTACGTTCAAAGTGATTTGCTATTGCAACTGGGCAAAAAAGTCGAGGCAAAGACTGCGTTTTTAAAATCTCAGTCACTTGACCCATCAATGAGTTTTGCTAAGCCTGAAAGCGTAGAACGTCTACGTACTGCACTTGGGGTTAAGAAAACCGACACTTTGAAATTTGATACTGACAAGGCTATGTTATGGGGTGGCGGTATTCTGTTAGCATTGTTGATTGTGATCATGTTATTCAAGCGCAAGAAACCCGCTCAGCAATATTCGCCATATCAGCAATATCCTGACGCACACAACACACAGTACAGACCTGTTACACCAACACCACCTGCACCCGCTGGCGCTGCTGTTAGTGCTCCTGCATCTTCTGGTAGTGGACTAATGGGTAGTTTAGCAACTGGTGCTGCAATGGGCGTGGGTGTAGCTGCCGGTGCAACATTAGCTAATCATCTACTAAACGGTAATAAAGCTACGGCTGCGCCTGTTGAACATCAACCATCCTATACTCCGTCTTATGCTCCAGAACAAAATTTCGGCATGAGCGATTCTAGTAGCGATTGGGGTGGTGATTCTAGTAGTTCTGATAGTTCAGATTGGTAATTTTATTCAAAGGAGAAGTAAATGTACGCAGTTAAATCAGCAACACAAGTAAATGATGCCATGTTACGTGTTTACAACAACATGTTTCTGGCAGTACTTACAAGTATGTTTGTTAGTTATTTTGCCAGCACCTCACCGGAATTTATGCAGTTCTTGTTTACTGGCGTTATGAAGTGGGTAGTTCTGTTTGCTCCACTTGTTGCGGTGTTTATCATTACACCGTTCTTAAGTAGCAATCCTCCAATGCCTGTGGCACTAGCGGCACTACTTGGGTTCGCAGCACTAATGGGTCTAAGTTTCGCTACTATCTTTGTAGTCTATACTAGCGCCAGTATTGTCAGTGCGTTTATGGGGGCCGCAGTACTGTTTGGAACAATGAGTTTCTATGGTTACTTTACCAAACGAAACTTAGATACACTGGGACAATACTTATTTGTCGGACTAATCGCAGTTGTTATCGCATCGATTATCAATATCTTTATCGGTAGTTCGGTGTTAGCAATGGTAGTCTCAGCGGTTGCGATCATTGTGTTCATGGGCTTGACTGCGTATGACACACAGACGATTCGTGAAATGGTATCTGAAGACGATTCCACAAGCATTGAGGTTCTTGGAGCCCTGAGTTTGTATCTCAATTTCATCAACATCTTCTTAAGTTTACTGTCACTATTTGGCGACAAAAAGGATTAAGTAAGGGGGCAATGCCCCTTTATTTTTTGTAGTCTCACATCAAGACTAAATACTTTCACTGCGCTAGACAATGCGTAGTCCTTACTGTCTTTAAACTTGGCGGCCCTGACAGTGACCGGTTCTAAAAGGAAAAGAAATGATGTACCAATCAAAGATGGCATTCGCCATAAAATCCAAAGGTAAAGTTCTGCGTGAATTCAAAGACACGGTATACATTCCGTTCGGCACAGAATATTCAATCTTACTTAAAAATCAACACACAACCAGAGCAGTAGTCAATGTGTTCATCGATGGTGTCAACCAAACTCCAGGCGGCCTTGTAGTCGATGGACTCAGTGAATGTGAATTGGAGCGTAGTCTGCTCAACGGTAGCCTAACAGCGGGTAACCGGTTCAAGTTCATTGAGCGTACTGGCGCAGTTGAACAACATCGCGGCGTTCAACTGGAGGATGGACTAGTAAAAATTGAATATCAATTTGAAAGTATCGCACAGATTCGCACACCATCTGTGTTTAGAAATGTTGGTCAGGATCACTACTACAATGGCTTGAAAGTTGGCTCGGGGTATAATTCACTTGATGTACCGGGACATTGGTTATCAGCCAGCGGCGGTCAGGTCAATGCGTACAACGCAAGTCTTGCCACTAATACTACCAACGCTAGTCTAACTACAAACAATACCGGCGTAAGCGGTGTATACAATGTAGGCGGTATCGCTCGTAGTGCTGATATGAGCAGTGGAAAGTTTACTGGCGAGGTAGCATCGGCGGCTGTCAATCAGTATCTCAGGGACAACAATATCAAACCCACATCATCAGGTGAAGTTCACGATGGCTGCGCTACCATGGACATGGGGTTCAATGATGCGGGTATTACGGTGTCCGGCAGTCGGAGTAATCAGCGATTCTCGACCACTACAATGGGAGCCATGGACAGTGAGAAGTTCTCAATGGTCATTCGACTATTGGGCGAGACACCAGACAACAAGCCTGTGATCAAGTCAGTGACAGTCAAGACTAAACCAAAGTGCGTGACTTGTGGGCGTCAGAACAAAGCCACGGCAAAGTTCTGTGTCGAGTGTGGAACAGCACTGGAAATCTTCGCTTAAACTGCTCAAAAAATGAGCAAATAATGCTCAAAAAGTAAGCAAAAAAGTGTTGTAAAAATACAACACTTTTTTTGTGGCAAAATTTGACAGTAAATCAGTTTTTTGCTATAATAACGTATAAACTGAGAAAACGGAGAAAGATATGAAAGCAAAAGTCACTGTAGTCAAGCGGGTCGCACAAGCGCACACAATGCCGCAAACTGCCGAAGCCTGTGCAGTACGTGCCGAACTCAAAGCAAAGCTGTTCACTGCAATGCTCATGACCCGTTTGCAGCGTGTTTAAACTAGACAAAAGGACAAGTATGTTAAAATTTGAGAAAATCGCCAAAGTCGGTGACGTGATTCGTGCTTATGATTTCAAGCCAATGGCTGGTCGTGAGAATTGTTATGTCGAGGGCAAAGTGCTAGAATTGACCAATGTCAACGGGTACTTGGCTTTTGAGATTCTGACTACCCGTGACGTATGGGCAGGCGAACGCTTAGAAGAAGGTCGGGATAGTCGAGTCGGCAAACTAACTCACGTGCCTGCAGAAGTATCGTTTATGGAATACGATGCCCGCATTATCAATCTTTCGGACTAAACCAATTGAAATTTACAACTAAGCAATTGCAAGATATCTTCACAGTAAACGAACGTTCGGGCCCACGAGGCGCTTACGAGTTTTTCTATGGTCAAAAGCCAGCGACAACCAACGAGGGAACAACGGCGGTTGAGGATTTCATTATCGCCTTTTACACTCAATACAATGCTTATGCCGGATATTCTGTATTTTAAGTATTGACAATAAATCCCGAATCTGCTACAATGTAGTTTCAATAGTTAAATTTACACACTTTTACACACATTAAGGAATTTTTATGACCACAGTTACCACACCCAAAGCTGCAAAACCCGTCAAAACCGTCAAAGCTGCTAAGCCCGCTAAAGCTGTTAAACCGCCTAAAGTCGCTAAGCCTGCTAAGCCCAAGAAAACCACCATTAAGCTACTGTCGTATTCTGACGCAGGGCATGGCTGGTTGCGTGTGCCGCATCGTATGCTTGCCAAGCTGGGTATCTCGGCTCATATTACGCCATTCTCTTATATGCGTACTGAGTATGCGTATCTTGAGGAAGATCAAGATATGACTACGTTTATGCTTGCCATGGAACGTGCAGGCAAGAAAGTCGAGTTTGTGCATCGCAATACTGAGCGTCAGTCACGCATTCGCAATTATGCCTCATACGTTGATCAGGCGCCGGTTGTTGTTCCCGCTGTTGTGTCTGTTGCAACAGATCAGGAGTAATCGATGGGCTTAGATATGTACTTGACCGCTGAGCGGTTCTTTGCTGAATATGTGCCAGAGGAAAAAGTACTTATCACGGCATTGAATGATGCTCTTGTCACTTCGCTTGGATCCGTTTGTCATGTTCAACTTGAATGCGGATACTGGCGAAAGGCAAATGCTATTCATTTTTGGTTCGTCAAAAATTGTCAAGACGGAGTGGACGAGTGTCAAAAAACGCTTGTCGATCTGGGACAACTGAAAGAATTGCTTGCCATTGTTGATATGGTTTTGGACGATAATTCACTGGCGCACGAGATTCTGCCTCCGTCTGTGGGATTCTTCTTTGGAAATTCCGATGTTGACGAGTGGTATATTGACAGCTTACAGCATACTAAAGAAATTTTAGAGAAAATTGTCAATAATCCTGATGCGGGAAACTGGAGATATCACTATCAGTCTAGCTGGTAGTGTTGTTTTTATACAACAAATATGTTGACTTTAATTCCGAAATCTGCTATAATATACACATACACTGAGAAAACGGATAAAGAAATGACTACATTTGAAAGCGCAGTTGCAGTAACGGAATTAGAGCAATTGGGTTGGGAATTCTCGGACTTCTATAAGTCTGTTCACGGGTTTCGCCCACGTCACATCGATACGTCTACTTGGACTGCTGAGGATTTCGACCGTGAGTTTACGGCTCTGGGTGAACAGGGTCGTATCAATGCTATTCGTCAAAAAGAAAGCGAGGCTAAAGCCGCTCACGATTTTGAACTGCGTGTTCAAAATCTGTTGATGTCGGGCGCAAAAGATCGCCGCATGGCAATTCGCTGGTTAGCTGAGGCTGAAGATGCCGTTAATGATCAGTCGTATTTTTGCTTTGTGCTGGGTCTCCCAGACAACTATTTCGCCGGCGATTTTAACTAATCGCTGCATTCTCAAAATCAAATCAAGGAATTCAATGTATACTCAATTAGAAAATCAGGCAGTGACCGAATTTGAGAATCGTATTAAGTACATTCTCGTCATGAGCAATGGCTATCATGATCGTTTGAGCGCCATTCGCTGGATCGCCAAACGTGAGGGTGCAGTCGGCAATCCCACAAAATTGTGCGACTTGCTGGGTCTCCCAGTTGACTATTTCGCTGGCGATTTTTTCTAATCATTGCGTTTCTCGCATACACTCATAAAATCAAATCAAGGAATATTTAATGGCTACTCGCTCAACTATCGCTGTGAAACATGAAGACGGAACCGTATCGCAAATCTACTGTCACTTTGATGGCTATTTGTCTGGCGTTGGCAAAATGTTGATGACACACTATAACTCACTACTTGCCGCTGAATTTTTGGTAAGCAAAGGCAGTCTGTCAGTACTGGCAGAACGTGTCACGCCCAATCCTGAAGTCGGAATTCATAACTTTAAAGTAGCGCAAAATGGCGTATGCGTGTATTATGGTCGTGATCGTGGCGACGAAGATACCGAACCAAACACGTTTACCAATACAACCGAATACTTTGACGAATTTCAAGGAGAAGAGTATAATTACTACTTCAACGGAGAATTCTGGGAAGTTACCTACGGCGAAATTGATTTTGTGTCAGTTGAAGAAGCCATGAAACTGGAAGCCGAGGACTGCTGATGACAAAATTTTTACAAGAACGTACAGAGTGGACTACTCAAACGCCTAATCATACTTACCTTGTTGTTGATAGCAAGGAAAAGATGTTGGGCTATGTTCGTTCTGGCACTACTGTACTTGAAATGTTCAAGCAACCCTTGCCGTTCGATGTTCGACGCCGCAAGTTTACAGAAGTTGCCAATACCTTCGGCTATGTCGAACCCAAATTGGTAAATACTGCTAACTCGTGGCAAATTAAATCGTCATCTGGCAGTACCTATACAATCGAACGTCACGGTCTTAAACTGTCATGTTCTTGCAGCGGATTCAAGTTCCGTGCCAAGTGTCGGCATGTTGATGAATTTGTGATGCCTGCATGACCAATCTATCCACGTATCATAGTGGTTGGACTAGGATTTCTTTTCCCGGACCCTGGCCGGTTGCTGCGTATGATTGGTGCTATGAGAAATTTGGCTTTGAACAATTGTCAACGACTAATTTTAGTGAGAATGGCAGATGGGTTTATTGTGGTCAGCGTTCGTTTGAGTTTAAACGTGAAGAAGATGCCGTACTGTTTATGTTGAGGTGGGTATGACACGAATTCAAATACAATACGGCTTCAGCAATAATACCATTGTCGATGATGCTATACTTTGGTGTGTTGATAAATTCGGCAAATTGCCGGGCAAATGGAATTATCTTGGGCATGGTGAGTTCGTATTTAAACGGGAAGAAGACGCAGTGTTCTTTGCACTGAGGTGGGTATGAAAATAACAAATTCTGATATATTAGAACATTACGAATATTGTATCTTACTAGAGCCTAATCTATATAAACAGGCCGTTGAGTGGTGCGAGAAAAAATACGGCAAAAGCCGAAGCGACATGACGTGGTCTACACGGAAATGGTATACAAGCGGTTCATGGAATGACAATTTGTATTACTACCATTTTTATTTTAAAACAAGTGAAGATGCGGTACTATTTACGCTAAGGTGGTCATGAAACGTATGACACGTGTTAACATGAAATGGGAAATGACGGACTATCCCGAAGTCGAGGTCGATAACGCCATACTCTGGTGTAAGGATAGATTCGGTTCATGTATGTACGGTAACCCAAAATGGAATTATGTTGGTATGGGCACGTTCGAGTTTCGGGACGAAGAAGAAGCGGTGTTCTTTGCTTTGAGGTGGCTATAATGGGTCCGATACAGATTGAAATGCAATACCAATTTCCGTCGATATCACGCAGGCGTGAACCGGTAGATGATGCGGTACTTTGGTGTGAGGAAAAATTTGGAGTGAGTCATTACCCAATCGATGGCAGCGGCCGGTGGGGATATATTGGTATGGGCAAGTTCTCATTTATGAATGAAGAAGACGCAGTATTATTTGCGCTGAGGTGGAAATGAAATTTAAAATAACTGATTGTCATAGATCAAATGGAACGGTATGGAGTAGAGTTGGAATACCACCAAAAATGTCTACTCAAGAGTTCAATACTATTTTAACGTGGTGTCGTGAGAAATTTGGTACAAACTCACGATATATAAACGAAGATAACGTTCGTTGGTCTATTTCAATGGACGAACGTAGCAATTTATTTTTCAAAAATTCAGAAGATGTAACTTTATTTTTAATGAGATGGGCATGATCGCTGTAATACTAAAAACTAAATTGATGGGAATCAAACAACTCACAGAATGTGCTAAATGGTGCCGAGAACAATTTGGATGGGTGGCCTTTTCACGAGAGACCGTTGATGACTCACACCCATGGTTGTGTTACTACTCAGAAGAAACCAAAGAATACTGGTGGTATTTTGCTCGTGAAGAGAACGCTTCAATGTTTGCATTGAGGTGGCTATGAAAGAATACTATTGGGTAGATGCTCCTACATGGCAGGAGCCTTCAGATATCCATGTTCCTAGTTGGTGGCGCAACATGATTTTTAACTGTCATGAAGTAAACGTTAGGGAGCGTGGTAGCGAGTACATGGACTATGAGAGACAAAACGAGATTATCAGCCGTGAACTCAAACCGTTTGGTGGTGAGTGTGTCCCAATTGTCGACCAAACCAGAGACTACAAAACAAAACTTAGATTTGATGACGAGTCGGGTTTTACATTTTTCTTATTGAAATGGGCATGAATACTGTTAACATTGTATCCGATCAGCATGACATTACATATATGGCCGAGGCTAGAGTATGGTGTCGGGAGAAATTTGGGCAGCCCAGTTTTTATCGAACGATCACTCCTGGAGGTCAGCAAATATCTCCTCTTGTTTGTTCTGTACGCTGGAGATACGTTGGTCATGGTCGATTTGACTTTGCTTATGAATATGACGCAGTACAATTTGCATTGAGGTGGGCATAATGGAAATTGATATCAATACACCAGAATTCAAATTGTGGATGGAAGAATTTCATGAACTGCACAATAGAATCGTACAAGTTCGTTGTCAACTCAATGAGATTGTTGATGTGATTGTGTGGTGCGAACAACATGATATTCAAGTCAAGCTGCGTAATCATTGGTCAGAGAGAACTGGTGGGGTTGCGGCTTTTGAATTGCGAAAAGAAACCTACACTGAAGAGAAAAAGGTATTATTCATGTTGAGGTGGTTATGACAAGAAAACTAAAAGCAGAAATATGGCCAGAAATGATAACATTGTACAACATGCAAGAGGAAAAGAAATTTCGTGAATGTATCAACTGGATGATAAAAAAATTCGGTATACATGGTGACAGATGGTACGTGGTTAATCGTACCTACTACTATTTTAAAACAGGAGAAGATGCAACAATGTTTGCATTACGATGGTTATGAACAGTCATCAAAGAAGAAAAGCAGCAAGATACTGGCGATATCACGCAGTCATCCAAGATTCAATGTCGTATGAAGATTACATGGAGGTTCGTGAATGGTGTCAACAAAAATTTGGCATTGTCGGACATCGCTGGAGTAATACTATGCACTACATTGGGTTTTCTTTTTGCGACAGTAAAGACTTTACACTATTTGCAATGAGGTGGCTATGAAAACTCTTAAGGCATCGTTTAATACATCAGGCTTTGACAATAGTGATGAGTCATTGAATGAGTTGGCTAAGGATATACAGCAAGAGATCGACTGGAGTGTTTTGTTAGATATTATGAGAAAAGTTAACCCACAGGGTAGTCAATGGACTGAAGTTAAATTCTCAGAATATGCCAGAAGTGTGAATCATGACGAAATAAAATTATGGGCAGAAGAAAAGCTTGACAACGGATTCTTTTTGTTTTATAATAGAATCATGATTGCTAAAGAAGAAGATGTAGTAAAATTTATGTTACGGTGGGCATAATGGGAATATTCGATGGTGGACTGAACGGTGATGGATTCTTCGGTGAAGAATATCGTGATGATTGGGAGGAATATCAAGACTGGGTTAGCAGCGGAAGAAGACGTGATCGAACGGGTGCATATTACTATCATTATGAACCTAAGTCAGTCAAGTGTAGAGTTTGTGGATTTGAGAATTTGCGGTGGATAGAAACTCCAAATGGTTGGAGAACAGCATACAGTACAGGGCTGTTGACGGGTAAAATACACGCTTGTGGAGGCGGACTATGACTAAGAATGAATTGAATAAGTGGTTAGAAGATCACCCAGGTCGGGAATTTCAAGAAGAACGAAATCGACTTATCGAAGAACATAGGGATTTGGCAATAGAGATTGTCAGAGATGCTATCAGAGAAATTACTGCGAACTTTCGTGAAATGATGGACAACGCAGTCGAAGAAGATATCGAACAACAGTTAGAGAATCAGACTGAGTTCCCTGAGGTACAAGCGTTACTTAAAAAGTTGTAGGAGAAGCACATGAAACACGGCGATTTCAGATTGTGGGTAGGAAATATCTGGCGTGAGAACTGTACCGAGAATTTTATTTGGGGTGATCCAGAGCTGTCACTAGAACAGTATTTTGCCAAATACAAATGGTGGCTCAAGCGTGAGTATCGTCACAGACAAAAGTGACCGAATTCATTGACAACAATAACAACATAGGGTATAATGTACATATGAAAACTTACGAAATACACTACTACGACGAGCATAATCATCTTAAAACTGCCGTTATCGTAGCCTCAACAATGCAATCGGCGCTTAATATGTTTGGGCAGATGTACGACTTTACGTATGTTGGCGCTGAAGAAAAGGAACCAGAATAATGTTTGATTTTTTTAAAAAGTCGGAGTACGTTATGCCAGAGCGGGTGACAGAGAACGTGCCAGAGAAAGAGCCTGAAGTAAACATCTATGAACCAGCGCACTATACCATTGGTCTCAATAAACACGGCATGACACAGGTGATTTTCCGAAGTGATGGCGGTCAATATACACTCAGCATGGACCCAACGGCTGTCAGGCATTTTATCAAGATGCTTGAATGCACTCTTGACGAATCATCAGAGGAAGAATAATGGAATACTTATGGGTGGGTCAATACTCACAAAAGAACTATCACATGATTTGGGGTATCTTGGCCATGCACAAGAATGGCTATGATGGCTTGAACGGTGCTGACAACTATACCTACGTCTCGTTTGAGGGACGTAGTGATAAGCCTATGCGCTTAAAGTCGTTTCAAGAAAATGAAAAGAACATGACTGGCATTATCAAACACAAGCAAGATCGTGGCTATGTGTTAATGAGCGGTGGTAGATTTGTGGAACTGTATCCCGCACATAACGATCAAATTCAAAACTATGTAGTACAGCTATTAAGGAACAAACAGTAATGTTAGAATGTATTGTATTAGGCGATAGTATCGCAGTGGGTACACAAATGTTTGCCAAAGAATGCCAACTTGTAGGCAAGGGTGGCATCAATACTTGGCAATGGAACAAGATGTATCCAACTCAAGACTTGACCGCTGGTGTGGTCATTATCTCACTGGGCACCAACGATCATAAATATGTCAAGACCGTTGAAGAGCTTGAAAAAATGCGGGCACGTGTTGTATCTAAGCGTGTGTTCTGGGTACTACCTGCTGGCAACTTAGCCGCTAGTGAAGTGCCATTGCCGAAACTTCAAGCCATGGTAACAGAAGTTGCACAAAAGAACGGTGACACCGTGTTACCGATTCGTGGGCTACAAGCAGACGGTATTCATCCAAGTTGGTCTGGATACAAAGATATCGTTGAACGTACAAAGGAACAATAATGAGTGCAGGCTGGATCAACAGACTAAACGAGTCCAACTCTAAGCTACACAAAGAGGATGTATTCACACAAGCATTAGAAATGGCACTATTAGGCGGTACCAGTGCCGATATGTTCTTGTCTCTAGTACAAGCGTGTTACAATCCCATGATTACATTTGGAGTCAAACAAGTTCCAGAAACCATTGGTATCACTGATGCTGAGAATCCATGGGCTGAATTCAACTCGTTGTTAGATGATCTGCGATTGCGTAAACTTACTGGTCATGCTGCTCGTGATGCTATTGAAGCAATGAGTACACGCTTTGACAGTGATGAATGGAATCTAATGTGTGCTGCGGTGCTGCGTAAAGATTTGCGTTGTAACGTCAGCGAAAAGACTTTCAACAAAGTCTGCAAGAAAACCAAGTATGAAGTGCCTGTGTTCTCTTGTCAGCTTGCTACTAGCTGTGAAGGACGACCAGAAATGGTGGGCGAACAACGTATTGAGCCTAAGCTTGATGGCGTTCGTGTACTTATGTTATGTGCTATTCAAGACGATGGCACTACAATGGCGGTATCATACAGTCGCAATGGTAAAGTGTTTGACAACTTTGGTCACATTGAGTCGCAAATTTGTAATCAAATGAAGGAGATGACAAGTCGTCAACCCGGATTTAAAAGTTTCTTCTTAGACGGTGAGGTAGTTGGTAAATCGTTCAATGAACTAATGCGTGTGGCTCGTAAGAAAGACGCCGATGCCAATGACAGCGTATTTCATGTGTTCGATTTTATTCCAACCGCAGACTTTAACCGTGGATACTGGAACGCACAGTTGTCGAAACGTCTACAATACTTAGACGCTATCAAACCCTGTATTGACAAGATGCCCAACGTTGAGTATCCTGATCATCTTATCGTGAACTTGGATACAAGTCAGGGTCGGAATCAAATGGAACGATATGCTCAAGACTGTGTAAAAGCGGGTTACGAGGGTATCATGATCAAGGCAATGGGCGCACCCTATGAGTGTAGACGTTCGACATTCTGGCTAAAATGGAAGCCAGTGATCACAGTTGATCTAAAAGTTGTTGATCTTCAAGAGGGCACTGGAAGAAACATAGGTCGCTTGGGCGCATTCGTGTGCGAGGGCGTTGACAATGGAAAACATATTAGTGTGAACGTTGGCAGCGGAGTGTCGGATACTGAGCGTGACGAGTACTGGACTAATCGTGATATAGTGATTGGTCGTACAGTTGAAATCATGTGCGATACCGTTAGTCAAAATCAAGACGGTACGTACTCTTTACGTTTCCCACGCTTTATGCGCTTTCGTGATACATTTACAGGAGAGAAAGAATGAGATTAGATTATAAAGAAGATTTTATTTGGTGGATACTATGCCTGATTCTAGGAACAGTCTTTGTTGCAACCATCGTTTTTGCATTCATTAGCGTTGGAGAGTTTAATACTGCGATTAAGCGAGTGGAAGCAAGTACAGGATGTGAATACGTTGGTAGTCCAAAAGGCGCCGCTCGTGTTGGCTTCTTTGACTGTAAGGGCGTAATTGAAACAAAAAGGATACCAAAATGAAAGATACATTTGAACTAGAACAAGCGATCATGAATTGCTGGCACGTGGTTGATGACATCAAGACTGTTACTAATCACGCTCAGAAATTATCACAAGATGATTTACTCAACGCTCTGATCGGACTGTCAACCGTATACCAACTAAAGTTTGAAGACTTGTTTGGTGAATTTGAACGGTACACTACTGATAAAGCAACTGTTACACTATGAGTTGCGCTTTTGATCCACACGTTGGTAGACAATTTACGTTTGAAGACAATCGTTCTATCAAGATCATTGAAACAAATCTACGTGACTTTGGCCATTCAGAGTACTGGGTCACGTACGAAATCAAATTTGCCAAAGACGGCATACCAAAAAGATTACAAATGACTGAGAAAGAGTTTATCGGCTCTTTCGGTCATTTGTTTTTCCCCACTACGAATTAAGTAGTAGTTGTTGACACAGTTCAACCAACTAAATAAATATTACCTATGAAAAACAAACTACTATTAACCAATCTAACATTCGTTACAGCACTGTGCATCAGTGCTGTTGCCATTTACTATTCAGTAGCTGGTCTTGCTGCTATCTTTGCGGCAGCGGTAATACCCATTGTTATCATGGGCGGTATACTTGAAATCGCTAAACTGGTCACTACGGTATGGCTACATAGATACTGGTCGCAAGCAGTATGGTGGTTGAAAACCTACTTGTCAATAGCAGTTATTGTGTTGATGTTTATTACGTCAATGGGTATCTTTGGCTTTCTATCAAAGGCACACATTGAACAAACCTCCGCATCACAAGAAAGTCAATCACAGGTTGAACGATACAACAACGAGATCAAGCGTCAAACTGCGCTGGTTGAACGATATGAAACACGCATCAAACAACTTGAAAGTGGTGGCGGTGGTGCAGATGCGTCAGTACAAAGTCAAATCGATGCTGAACAAAAACGTATTGACTCAGCGTACGCACGTATTCAACCACAAATTGATGAACAAAACAAAATCATTGAGGGTCAAAGCAAACTGTTCTCAGATCAAATCACCAAGATCGATGAGGAGTTAGCACAGTTACAAAAGTATGTTGACAACAAAGAAGTAGACAAAGCACAGGCTATGGTGGGTGTCAAGACTGATGGTGATTGGGGTCCGGGTACCGCTCGTGCAGTCAACACGTGGAAGGCAGCCAAGACACAAGAACGTGCTCAACTAGTTACTAAGATTCAAGACATCAATAAGGACAACTCCAACATTCAGGCCGCACGTGAAGAAGTCAAACGCTTACGTGCCACAGTAGACGTACAGGTCGCAGAGTCAAACAAGACTATCGTGCGACTACGTGAGTCACTGGGCAAGAACAAGAATGAAGACATTGACAGTCAACTCAAGGAACAAACTAATCTCTTGAAAGTTGCACAGACTGCTCTTGATGATGCCACCAAAGAAAAATACAAACTTGAGAGTGAGTATCGTAAACTTGAGGCAGAAGTTGGACCGATCAAGTACATCGCAGAGTTTGTTTACGGCGAAGAGTCTGACAAGAACATGCTTGAACGTGCGGTACGATGGGTAATCATTACGATTATCTTTGTATTCGACCCGCTTGCGGTGTTGTTACTATTAGCCAGTCAGTATTCATTTGAGTTCCACCGACGTGAACGTAAGACACTAGACGAACTACTCGCAGCGACACCGCCGGTTGACAACACAGAACAAGAAACTCAAAAAGAACTGTACGTGGAAATCATAGGTCTTAAAGGTGAAATCTCAGACTTAACTGAACGGTTACAGATATCAGAGGAAGTCAAAAACTCCTATATCAAGACGCATGACGATGAAGAACGAGATAACACAGCCCTTCATGCCAAGATTGACCAACTTGACTATTTCATTAAAGAACTAGAAGACGGACGAGTTGATGTGTTTGAGACCAACGTCAAACTCAAAACAGATTATACCAATCTCGAAGCCGAATTGTACAAGATGATAGCAGAACGTGATCGTGCGCTTAAAGATTACACTGACCTTAGAATAGACCTTACTGATCTTGAAGACGCACTGGCTCACGTGACTTTTGAACGTGATCAACTATTGAAAGAAGTAGTAGAGACAGTAGAGATCGAACCACAGCCAGAACCAACTGCCGATGCTGATATATTCATTGGTGAACCAGTTAATCCAGATGACATACAAACTGTAGGTGTAACCAAAGAGGCACAGTTATTTCATCCATCAGAATCATATGTTAATTTCAATGGCAAACGAGTAAGCATAGATGCTCTACGTACAATGCGCCCTGATCTAATACTAAAAGCTACCGATCCAGTAAATCGTATTATGTTTGGTAATATGTTCCCAGACTTTGCAAAGACTGGTGACATTTACATTCGCACTGACACTATGCCAAACATTGTATATAAGTTTAACAGCAGCAAATGGATTCGTGTTGACAAAGAACAAAACGCAAGTTACTTGCACTACACGCCCTATCTTCAGTACTTGATTCAAAAGATAGATAGTGGTGAATATGACGCTGAGTTATTGACTGATGCAGAGCGTGATGAAATAGAACATCACTTGAAGTCTAAGTAATAAAAAGCCCTCTATGAGGGCTTTTCTTTTATGTAAAATTATGTGGTCAGCATAATTTTATAAGTTACTCCATTGATCACTATTGGTATCGTTGCGGTTACTGTTGCAGTAGTATTAGCGGTTGCGCTTAGCGTTGTTTCCAATCCACCAACGTTTGCGTTACCACTGACTGTAAGTTTAGTTCCATTGAATGCCGCTGGTATAGTCAAGTTTCCGTTATTGTCAAATGTGCTAGTCAGCAGTGATCCGCTGTTGTCGATAGCATTTACATAAAAACTAGATGGAATATTTCCGCCAGAACTCGGAGCTGATACAACTCTAACCTCAGTACCACCAGCATATGCCCATCCAGTAATTCCATCTACAGTAGTGGTTCCGTTGCCACTGTATCCAAAGTAGCTTTTTCTTTCTATTGAATCACCCGCTTGAATGATTGCAATATTTCCAGAATCAGTTCCACGAGCACGACTAACAGCACCGGATGAATAATTTGAAACATTGCTGTATATGCGCTGACCGATATGTCCCGGAATAATAACATTACCATTGTCATTTAATGACATAGAGTAAACAAGACCAGTATTGCTCGTGCTGTTGAAAAAGATAGTACTTGGAACATAACTACTGTTTGACGATGCAACTCCAGTACTTAGTACCTGTATAGAGGCTGCATTGTTAAACGTATTGAATGAGGTGTACCCTTGACTTTGTATGTTTAACAGTGTATCGCCAACTTGAGCCGGTGTTGGAAGAGCGATTGTACCACGTGCTTTTTGTGATACATATCCGTACATAGCACTAGTATTGCTTGCTGATGTAATGGTTGCACCAGTTGAACTGTTAGAAGAAGACAGTTGAAGCGTTGATCCAACATATGATCCAACAATGTTTAAGTTACCTGCACTAGTGAATGTACTATTGACTACTGTGTTTCCAGTATTGACTGTCTTTATCACGTAGTTACTTGGTATAAATTGTCCGTTGCTTGTAGGTAGTGACGAAACTGAGATTTCTGAACCCCCAGAATAACTAAATCCCGCAATGTTATCAACAGTTGTTGATCCGTTTCCGGTGTATCCAAAGGTAAGATTACGTGCTAACGTATCTCCGATCTGTACTCCACTGATATTTCCCTCATCCAAACCACGAGCACGACTGGTTATGTATGTTGCTGGATTGCTTATGTTACTGAACACGTGACTGCTTATGCGACCAGGCAATACTAAATTGCCACGATCATCTAGTGTCATTGAATACTGAACATCAGTGTTACCGGTTGAGTTAATCGATACGATTGTCGGAACATAACTTGATCCGCTTGTTGCAAGTCCATTCGACACGACTTCAAATCTGCCGCCATTCTGATACTTGCTAAATTGCGTGTAAGCTTGCGATTGTAGATTGAGTAACGTATCACCGATCAAAGATGCAGTGGGCGTAATAGCGGTTCCGCGAGATTTCTTACTGACGATTCCGTAATTGTTAGCGGTTGATCCTGCTGTGCTAAGTGTAATACCCACGTTGGTGTTTGAGGCATTGATTTGTAGTTGATTACTAATAATATTACCAACGTTTGCTGCGTTTGCTGTTAGTACGTTTGTAGTTAAGTTAGCAGGAAGTTCAATATCGATGATTCCGCTGCTTACAATTGGGCTGCCCGTGACTGATAATGTATTTGATGCAACTGATACACGAGTAACGGTACCGCTACCCCCATTACCGCCACCAGTAGAGTTGATTGTAACTGCACCGTTGCTTTGATTGATTGTGATACCAGAGCCTGCCACAATGCTTGTGACACCAGTGTTAGTAACAGTAATGACTCCGCTTGTTGTAACAGGGCTACCACCAACTGCGATACCATTGCCTGCCGCAACACCTACGCTGGTAACAGTTCCACTGCTTGCACCGTTTGCAACTGTAATTATTCTACCGTATCCATCAACTGTAATGTTAGCACTGCGATATGAACCAGCCACGCCTGTTATTGGTAGCAATTCTACGTCAATATTTCCTGATGTTGTAATTGGGCTGTTGTTTACAAGTAGCGTTGAGCTAGTAACACCTACACTGTCAACAGTACCGCCACCATTACCGCCCGTTCCTGTGCTGTTGATAACAAGCGTACCATTGCTTCCGGGAGTTCCTGTTAGTGTAGTGATCGTTACGTTTCGACCAGCCACAAGACTAATAACACCAGTGTTTGTAATAGAGTAACTATTTGGTTGTGCGTTACTGATTACTAATCCCTGACCAGCAACAATCGATGTGATGGGACTGCTACGCTGAAATAACTGATCGAAGTTATTCTGTATAGTGGTAAACGCCGTGTATAGACTGTCGCTATTCACCGGACTGTTGGGTTGACCAATATTTATGTTTTGTTGACCTGAGATCGCCATTGTTTTTTCCTCTATCTATTATTTATCTGAAATAGATAGAGAACGATTGCGTCAATAGGGATTGAACGAGCTTCCGCACCCACACGTAGTCTGAGCATTGGGGTTTGAGATTGAAAAGTTGCTACCGTGTATTGATTCTACGTAGTCGATGGTTGCTCCACGTAGATATTCCATGCTTGAGCCATCGACGAGCAATTGAACATCACTACTATCAACGACAAAATCGTCATCACTTTGTTCTTCATCAAGAGTAAAGTTGTAGTTCATTCCGCTACAGCCTCCGCCCTCAATGAACACTCGCAATTTAAGCAGTGGATTCTGTTCATCAATAATAATGTCTTTAATTTTCGTAATTGCTGATTCTGTTAGTGTTATCATGTTAAGGTTTCCATTGAGCAAACATACCTACTTCTATGGCCACGTGGCCGTGATGGCTGTACAGATCAAAGTCGCTGCCCTTGATTGCATTCTTCAGTTGAAGTTTGTCAATTGTAAGCGGGAATGCAAAGAAATGATCTGTTCTTTTTCTCCCACCGATTTTACCAAGATACTCAGCGCCAATGTGCATAATTCTGTCGATAAAATCGTTGTCATTCTTCAAGTATGCATCATCAATCATGACATAACCTTGCACTACAACATTGGGTATATTGTACAAGCTGACCCAGTTTCTGCGGCCACCGGGAGTCTGACTGTTGCCAGCAATCAGTGTGTATTTTAGTATAGCCATGGCAATACCGTACAGTGCTTTTGCTAGTCCCTGACCACGATACGCCTCGTCTATTTCAATCGATGATATATGAGCAGAATTCTTTATGGGAAACTGCACATCGGTTAGTATTATCAATTCACCTATGACTTTGTTAGCGTGATCGTGATCGATAAGACGAATGGTATTGCCATTAGTATTAGCAATGACTTTGTAAAAGTATTTGCTACCTCCAGGAAGTGGTTTAGCTCCACGTAACTGTCTACGTTCTTCGGGGCTAAGAGGCTCAATTTCACCCTTAAAAGCTCTTTGAGATAGTGGTATTATTTCGTTTATGATCTCTGACTGTTTCATTTGTAAGCTTGACCCCATACTGCATTGATTTTGTTCCAATCCATAATGCGCCAAATATCAGCTAGATACTTGCTTTTGTCACTGCCGTAGTCTAGCAAGTAAGCATGTTCCCACATATCGACTAGTATCAATATGTCAGTACGCATTGCATGATTGGGTATTGTTTTGATTTCTCCGCTGCGTGATAGATAGCACCATCCGCTGCCCTGAATAGACATGGCTGATGATGTAAACTCATCACAGAAGTTAGAGAAGTTTTTGAATTTTTGTTTGATTAGATTACCAACGGGACCGTTGGGTTCATTCTTGTTTCTACCTTCACGAAACTGTGCAAAGAAGATGTTATGCAGCATTGCGCCTGCATAGTTGAACTCGGGATCGCCCTCGCCCTTGTTGAATCGTTCAGCGTAAGCGTATGCTAGTTTACCCCAATGTAGCTTGATAGTATCCTTGCTCATTGTTGGAGCAAGCGCATCCTCTTTGTACGATAGATCGACAATGCCGATATCGTCTTTTGACTTTGCTTCTAGTAGGGTAATGAGTTCACGCATAGATAGTATTTATCGTACTCTCCATCCTTTGTGATGAGATTGAAGCCCATTTATGAGTAACGACATTCCAGAATGAGATAGATAGTCATATTTTATCATCATTTCTTTTCGTGTGACATTTTCGACAGTTCCATCATTATGATAAAATTCATGAATTTTGTGATCAAAATTTACATTATTAGAACCCAATAAATTATGTGTTTTATTTTGAATTCGTAAATTTGCACTTTTTATGCCATTTAATCTATCAATTTCTTTAACTGATGACATACTATGTGATGCTTTCAACGACATCTTGTGCTTTAATTTTGTTTCTTCGTTCCAATCACTTCCGCCACCTCCAGTTTCTGGTATACGATTAGCCCAGATTTTATTTCCAAAGTCGTCTTGAGCATTGACGATGTTATATAGTTGACTGTAATATCTACCCCAATAAACAATTTCATTCCAAATTTCAGATTGAAATAATACATAAGTATCTATCTCGCTACCGTATTCTTTAAGATGTTTTCTCCAATCAATGCCAGAACCCGTATAAAGATACGGGTTCTCTTTTGTTTGACCTAGATATTTAAGTCCGGTCTGCTTGTGAGTTTTTTCATACAAAAAGTACATTATAATCTCCGGACAATTCTGCCTTTAGTCAGATCATACGGGGAAAATTCGATAGATACCTGATCACCTAATAACACCTTTATTGCGTGTTGACGAATTTTTCCAGATAAATGCCCTAGTACGAGTTTGTCGTTAGGTAATTTAATTCGGAATGTTCCAGCGGGAAGCAGTTCAGTGACAACTCCTGTTAATATAATCGGTTCTTCTTTTGCCATATAATGTATTTAGCTTATCCTCGTCTCATTTTGGAAATGTCGTGTGCTTCTTCATCACTGAACACAGGCACCGCATTACTCTTGTGCATTGTGCCAATACCCTTGATCTTGTCGCCCGTATACACAGGCACAGGTGCTTTTGCCGCAATGCCAATGCCAGAATTGAGCGAGGGTGCAGACAACAATGACCCACGCTGCGGGATCGTGGGCAGACTTTTGCCAAGAGTTCTGGAATTTTTGATGGGCTTTTTGACTGGTGGCGCACTGTAAGATTTCTTTAGTGCCTGCCAGTCTTGTTCCAATTGTTCTGCCGTACGCTTGGCTTCGGCAGAAGCATACTTAAGCTTACCTTTGCGTTTGCCAGTAGTCGTGAAGTGTGTCAAGTGCATTGTCATAGTTTGTACCGTAATAGTAGATTATAGTACATTATAGCACAAGTGGGATTTATTGTCAAGTTTTTCCCTTGAGCAAACGAATGATTTCGTCCTTTTCCCAGCACTCTTGTTCCAATTCTCTATAGCGTTTACGCAATTCGCCCAATTCTGCCCAGCGATCTGCCAGCTTTTCGTCTACTCTGAGAATGCCAAGACGCTCTTCAATGGCAGATAATCGTTCGTCAATTGTCTTGGTGATTTCTTGCCCGCCCACTGTTAGTGTGCCCCCAATCTCAGCGTCACCCTTGACAAAAAGTCCCAAAGAGGTGTCGATGCCAGATTTGTTCCATTGCGGTCCGTTGGCACTAAGTATCAGCATTTGACCGCCGATACCAGAACTACCGGCAACGCCTGCTCCTGTGTTGATTGTAAGTGGTGGAGTTGTACTCATGTTCCACCACGCTTGGTGAATACAATGCGACCCTCGGTATCGTGTCCAATGTCAAGTTCATCACCCTCTTTCCAACCCATGCGTTGCAGAAGTTCTGGTGGAATAGGAAGAATGGTGTCTCCAGTTTCAGGATCGATCTTTGTAACGACCTCGTAAGTTACGGCTTCTACGGTTGATTTTGTTTGTTCAGTCATGTATCTATTATAGCATACTCAGATGTAATGTCAATCTTTTTGGTCAAATACAATCGGCTGTGGCGTGTGTCCTACTACCTTTGCATTCCAAACATAAAAGATATCGCCTCGATATTCAACTTGATGTGGATTGGGAGAGATAACTATATTCAGTCCACGTGGCAGTAATACTTCAGCCTCATCGTAGTTCTGCGATAGTTCTGCAACGCTGGCACCTGTGGTTCCTGCTGGTACAAAAATTCTGAGTATGTCAAATTCTCGAATTCTCTTATTCTTTTTTTGTGAGTTTTTTATTTGTTTGCCCGTTGGATCTAAAACTTTATGTCCACTGCGATCAATAGGATCCCAACTAGCTTGATTGGTCGCAAACCCGGCTGCAATGTCCCATCTAGTGATGGTGCTGGTGTATGCAGGTAGATGAACAGTCAGTGGTCGATTGGTTGGCTGTTTATACAGCTTGAATGCTTCAATTGGGCTTTCTGGTAAACCAGTATAGAGAACGTAGTCTTTCTTCAGCACATTTTTTGCCAGTTCACGATCAACACCTGACACACGCTTGCCGTATTTTTCAATTGCTGCTGGTTTGGCTAGCCCACGATAGTGACGATGTAGAAAATCATTCCACTTACTGGCGCCGTTGCCGGTATAGCCCAAGATATCTTTTTGATTTTTTGAATCCCAGGGCAATTCTTCCGCACGATGTATCTCCGCCTGTTCCTTGTCACTGTAGTGTTTGATAGGTTGACGATCCCACCCTGCCTCAAAGACAGTTTGAAGCGCAGGTAACTTGTGATAGCTAGACTCTAGTAAAATTTCATTGATCTTCATTCTGTAGACCACTTCTTTTGTAAATGTTTTATCAAGTCACTTAAATCGTTCATTCGATTCTTCTGCATATAGCGAATGATATTGACTGCGTTCTCACGATCTATGCCATTGTCAGGCTTACGAGCGTTAGACATTTCATTTGCAAGTCCTTGAAGAGCGTCTTTAGAGTCTTGATTATATTTTAGACTATAGCGTAGTTTATCTGCATCTTTAGTCAGTTGTTTTTGATCAGTAGCATTGATCAACTGTAACCATGAATGTAAATACCCTTTGAGATTGTATCTAGATTGTCTGGTAACAATGTGTTGTTGACCACGCAATGCTGGGTTGTTGGAAATTGGTTGTGCTTTGCTGGTGTCTAAACGACGCCATGCAGTTTCATCATTGTACAAGTATGCTGGTATGTTTCGTCTCTTTGCATTGATCAGTACTGTTCTTGCCCAAGCACCTGCATATTCATGAGCACGTTCTGGTTTGATTAGAATATGAATGGAACTAACTCCATCAACAGGTATTGTGGGTGTTTTTGAAAACACACGATCTTCTGCTTCATGCGAACGATGATGTAATTGTGATGGATCACGATTGAGCCAGTAGTCTACTGGTTTTGATATATAGTGATTATTGAACCAGTTACCGTCTAGCACAAACATAGTAGCATCACTACCAATCATAGCGTGATATCCACCAGTTTTTGTTCGAGCAGTGCTTAAGAAGTAACGATAGCCCTTGGGTGAGTACTGTTGTTCTACGCTGCCTAGATCACTAGACAATTCAAATTGTCCAGCTTTCATGATCTTTGCCGCTTTGTCTAGTCTTGTATAATGATACGCAACACGACTCAGAGTTTCAGTTAGAAATTCTGTTGATTTCATTATGAATGGTCCGGATCATCAGTTACTCTATTAACTTCTAAGTTTGCAGGTAATGCTGACATACGCAGACCAAGATGACGTTGCGCCCAATCTAGTGCTTGTCGATAAGCATCTTCACGACCGGTGGCCGAAAACAAATTAAGTGCATTTCCCTGACTAGTATTGCGTAACTCCCAGTAATTATGTACGCCATCTTGATCTGCCGCTATTTGATCTGGTGTACGTTTTGCTAGTTGACGCTTTCTGACTACTTGTTTGACGGCGCTTACCAGTTCTGGGCGTGTCAATTGACCTGTTGTGTACTGTACAAAGTACTGCATTGCATCAGGGCTAGATTGAATTGCAGGAGCCAAGAACTTGTATAGTTTCTTGGCATACTCTTGACGTTCTGCTGTGGGATCGCTAGCAATACTCATAGCATACGCATAACGCAACAGCGTGTTTTGCACAAGATTGATGTCGCTAAAGTAGTTTGATCCACCTGCACTACGAAACTCAATGTAGTTACCACGATCATTGATTGATACGAATTTTCCCTGACCACGAGTGTTTACTGCCTTGCTTGCAAGATCAAGCAAATTTTTACGCATTGCGCTGAATGCCAAATCTAATCTAGTTGTTATATCTTCTTGAGATGACATATTTGTCAATCTATTTCTAATAATGCCTAGTGAACTTTCGCAGTATTCGTTTGCTTGTCTGCTAAAATTTGTTAGTACATGCTCATCGCCCATGAACAATGCCAGCTTTAGAAAGTCAACTGTTGCTGGCTTGTGATCAGGCATACTCAAGCTCATATGAAAGCCTGTTGACTTGTTGGCGTAGCCCTCATTTTCGTCTACCCATTGAAAGAATAAGGGAAGAATGTCATGTGTTTCTTTTAAGGGTAAGGGCGGAGATACAATCTCACATGGCATGTCATCTTCTTCATCGGGACGTAATGAACCATCAGGTTCAAAATACCAACTAACGCCATCTTTTGTTTGAGCGTGATAGCTACTTGTTACTTTTGTTTGCACTCCAAGATCATCATGTAGCGAATTAGCAAGCGCCTCTGCGCCCTCATAAGAGTATCCACTTCGATCTGAATCCTCATCTTCGATTTGAAAGGGCCAATTTATGTCATAGTCATACTGAATAGAACTCATAGAAGTATAATCATTTGCTTCTAACCAGTGTTCTTGATCATAGTCATCTTCATCGCGCCATTCATCGTAGGCTGCTTGCCATGCCTTGCCCTCAAACTCTACTTCTTCTTCTACTAGTTCGTCTAATTTTTCATCTACTGCAAAAGATGCTTTTAAGAAATTATCATAGTCCTTATCTGCTTCACGAAATTTCTGTTGTTGTTTTGAACTGTCGATTTTATCTGCATAATAATTACCTCTTCGACGTGCATCAGATACTTGTTTCTCATTAAGACCCATCTCGTCACGAAGATACTCTTCGATTTTAGCAGTCACGTCCCAGCCATAATCTTCAATCCACAGCTTTACCATTTCTTTATCTCTGTGTCTGAAATCATTTAGAGATACTTTATCACGCCACTCAGTATAATTGTTCCACAATTGGTTTCTAAGTCTGCGTATCTGATGAGAATCGTAATCATTCTGAGAAAAGAACTCAATGATAGAGTCTATATCATGAGTGCTTTCATCTTCTGACATATCATCAACGTACTGTACATTGTTATCATCGTAGATTGAATATGCAGCACCGGCAAAAATAAGTTCTGCTTCAAATCCAGCGCGCATACCCGCGGCGCGTGGCGAGTTCAAGAACTGTTGCAAATTGCTTTGCGCCATGCGTACTTCATCTAGCTGTTGGTTGAGTTCTTCAAATTTCATAGTCTAGTATTTATCTATGTTAAGACCGTCAAGAATTGCCGGCGGTTGTAGATCGGTAACTTCTTTGAGAACTTCCGATGTCTTGTCACTCCAGAATGCACGACCTAGTGGGCGTTGTTTTGATGATGGTTTGATGTCGTTTCCTAACTCACGAGCAAACTTGTACATAGCAGTGGCTATACCCTGACGACGATACTTGTTGTCAACGTTTACATCGATAGCTTCTAAGTGGTCGTTAGCAAGAGCAAAGTTGACCCATGCAATCACAGCTCCACCCTTGCGACATTCTACTCTAAACTGATCACTGCGTGTAGCACGTTTGTTGGGAACGTAGGGCAGTTCACCATGCTTGGCCACAAGAATGTATTTGTCGTATGGTTTTGTTTCTTCAAACCCACGCTGAAATATTTTCTCGTTGACAGCCTCGTTGGTGATCTCGTGCCATTTCATAGTTAGATGTTAGGGTCAAATTGATGCGAGTCTCTGATCTCAAGACCAGGAAAGTTAGTTTCAAATTCTTCCATCCACAGATCAATCTTGTTGTCAGTGTCGGTGTCGTTGATTTCTTCTTCATCGTCTGCTTTTTCTTCTGTGTCATCAATGAATAGATTCGCTTCACGTTTGATGAATCTTTCTAGATCATTGACTACCAATGAAATTCCACGAATCTCAGTTCCACCCATTCTTTTTGCTTGTCTACCCAAGTCTAATATTTCTTCATCAGAAAGTTGATCTTCTTTCTCTCTCATGATATCCATTATTTTCTTGACTTGTTTTTGAAGAATTTTTTCTCTGTGTTTCATTTTTCTAATTGCTTCTTCAAAATGACTTTTTGCTTCGCTAGGACTCATATCTTCAATATCTAAAATTTCTGAGTCATCTCTGAGAAATTCATAATCATCATTCGTGTTGATGGTGTCAATAATTTTCTGAACGCCCTTGCTAGTCACTCGATTAGGATCACTCTTTTCCGACTCAGTGCTGTAGTAATCGCCCAAGTCTTGAAGTTTTGTTGGTAGCTCTCTGATCTTACTGCTTTGAATTGTTCTGAAAAATCTGGCAGGATCACCATCAGGAACACTGCTTACCCATCTGGCAACATAGTCTCTGTCAACGGCTCCAACGCAAACATCTCCTGTTCGCACTGATACAACTCCAAGACCATCTGATGTCTTGACTGGAGTGGTAACTGTTCCAAGACCTGCATCGCCCATTCTTGCTCCGTTCTTGAGCAACTCACGAAGTCTAGCGTTAGTCCAAATGAACACATAGTCTGGGCCGACCTTATAGTAGTCACTATTCCCAGACAGATATTTTAACAACTTTGGGTCCGCAGCTTCTAATAATACGTCACTAAATTTCATGTTATTGTCCTAATAATTTTCTAATTCTATCGAGCAAATCTCGGGTTGTGTATGTAGTTCCGGTTTCCATTGATGGATTGTGACCGACCTTTCTTACGAGTTGCACAACAGGATCATAGTATGGTTGCAGTTCATCTATTGCATTTATTCTCTTGGCTCGATCAGATTGTCCCTCATATTCTTGCATAAACTTTGTATATCTAGTGTCTAGCTCTTTTAGAGTTGCGGGCCAGTTATTGTCTTTTGGTGCTGGTTTTCCGCCTCTTCCGAAAGGCAATCCCTTTGTTCCAGGAACTGTTAGACCTGAGAAATTTCCCAAACCTGCAAAACGTGGCTTGACTGTTTTCTTGCCCTTGTTGTCAATGGTCTTGTACGAGTCGAAGTCGGGACCATCTGTGGATGTTGCACTACCCATGCCACCAATTGCTAGTTTGAATGCAAGTTGATTGCCGAATGAAAACTCAATGTTGTCATACACTGCGTTAGGCCATGTAGCGGTAAAACCCTCTACAACGATACTAGAATCTTGCTCGTCATACATTGTGTTGACCTGTACAAGATTGGTAGAACTCATGACAAACTGACAGAACTCGACAAACTGTCCTCTGTCTAATTCATTCAGTGCGGCTGCAACTTTAACACCAATCGCTCGTTTTGCTGTTTGACCCTTTGCTGCTTGTAGTTGCAGCAATTGCTGACCAATTGCTTTTGCTTTACCAACTTTGGGTAAGTCAGATGAATCGCCTGTGTTGAAATATTTCAGCAAGTTACCGTACTCTGGGTGACCAGTCATTAACTCTTTGAATGCTGCTTTGACTTGCTTTGGAAGATTAGGGTTGGTAACTAAAGTAAGATACGCACTACCCAGTCCTGTAACCGCAGGAGTTGCACCGACTTTACCCTTGCTACTGACCATTAGTGTCTTGTTGTTGTACAGCAGTATACTGTCATACATAGGAGCATTAGCCGCTGCGGGATAAAACACCTTGCACTTGCTTAGATCAGTTGTACCCAAGAACGCCAATGCTGCTTCGTAAATACCGTTGTCCATGAAACCTTCATTCACTGCGCCATCAGGCTTCATAAGAATAAGCGGGTGTAGAATTTCCATAAAGTCAACTGTAACTGCATTGGTTGCAAAACCAGCTTCGTCCATTGAAATGTCATCGATAACTACAGGATAGCTAACTGTTTGATTGGCTGACTTACCAATTGTTTCGTCAGTGATCTCAATTAGTTTCTTGACTTTTTGTGGCTTCTTAGGATCAGCACAGTTAGTCTTGATAAGAGAGTATATGTCACTGAACGGACTGTTAAGAGTTCTACCCTCAATTGCAATACCCAATTCATTGACTGTGTTCAAACCAGCCATGCCGGGAGACATTCCCAGTACAGTGTTAGGTTTGATGTCACTTTGACGCTTTTCTGATTTCTTACCTGCTCCACGAAAGCCTGTTAGTTTCTCAATCAGACCAACAGTAAACTGTGGGAATACTTGCTTACCGCTGTCTGGGTTAACATCGATACCGCCAGTAGATGTGTTGAAGTATCCAAACACATAGTGTGTAATCTCTTTGTCTTTTGTATATGCAGACCAATCTTTGTCTGCGCCTGTTTGTGGGAAATCTTTTGTTGGAGTCTTTACGCAATGACTTAAAGCGAATCCAATAGCAGACGCACGATCACCTGGATTTACCCATATGATACCACCTTCGGGTCCACGCAGATTTTTGCCCTTGAATGCACTAGCAATAGCACTTTCCGCTGTTGCAACTGCTTTGTTCATGTCTCCACTTTCAAACTGAATCTTTGCCTTTCCAGCTGATGCCCAGCCCAATGTTGGGTATTGCTTTCCGTATACTTTTAGAGGATACGCATCTTTCTTAGATGTATATCCAGTCGCTTCAATATCAGCGATAACTGCGCTTTGCTTTGGATGTGGGAACTTTGCTGCCATTGCTTTAACCAAGTCTACGCCTAATCCAAAGCTAGTAGACTGATGAAAGCTGTCCATGATCATTGGAACTGTTGCGAACCCGTGAAACACTAGTGCTTCACCATCAGCATTGATAAGATATACGTTGTCGATACCATAGCGATTTGTACTTGCTTCTCTTGACTTGTTAGCAACAACTGACTTTGCATAACTTTTAGAAGGATCTTCTGGGTCTGCCGTAAAGCCTGTTGCTTTGGTTGCTTGTGCAGCATCAATGCCCTGTTGAACATTGCTCTTTGATAAGGGTTCTGCTGGCGGAGTTGCATCTGCTGGTTTTGTGATCGTTGGTTTTGCAACTGCTCTTGGTTTTGCAACTGCTCTTGGTTTTGTAACTGCAGGAGCTTGTACTGGGTCTTCTGGTTCTTGTACAGCATCGGCGGCTTGTTCACTGGCAGACAATAAATTGTTTGCACGTCTATAGTGATACAACTGTTGCATGTTTCTGAATTTGCGTGTAGAGCCGTCAGGCAATCTAACACTGAAAGTGCCGTCGGCATAACGTCTGAAAATTTCTGGTTTCCAGCCGTTAAATCTTTCTTTTAGAAAACTTTCATAGATAAATTCAAATGGTTTCATAGTTTATAAGAGTGTATAAACTATTTATCTAAACTTGTTAACGACGATTATTTGAGATTTACGTTCTTGATGTGTTGCGACGACGTGACGCAGTTGACTCTAACACTGCAAGCTTGACTTCTTGCTCATGCTGTTCTTCATGTATGCGTGTAACGATTTCTTCAACCTTGGTTGTACGATCTTCTAGATTTTCTATCTTATCGTGTATTGACTGTAGCATGGCAGATTGAGAATTATGCTCATCGCCCTCACGACTAAGAGCGGAATCAATCTTTTTGAACCAAGCTTTACCCTGCCACCAGATACCACCGATTGTAAACGCAAACATCAAGAATGCCCAATCATTTTTTATTGTTGTTAGTATTTCATTTAAGTCCATAGTGTTTCCTATCGTTCGTAACCTTTAAATCCTTGAATCGGACTTTTGTATTCAACGTCCGGCGCTTCCTGACTTTTCATTGTACTGATTAGTTTCTTATCACTAGGTTTTAAACCAATCTGTTCTAGAGCATCATCAATCCACTCTGCAATATCGGGATCAAAACTTACTACAATTTCATTTTCGCCCCAGGGAGTAGCTGGTGCAAGCCGTGTTGTACCCTGTTTTCTGTCATATGCACGACCTTTGGCCGAGGCGATTGCTACACCAAATCTATATTGATGATAGGGATCGTTGTTTTGTAATTTTGGGATTGTATAGGTGGCGGGCAGTGCACCTGCTACATCAGGCGGTAATTTTGATGTTGGCAGATTGAACATGTCATCAGATGCTTCTGTTAGAAAATCTTTTGCTCTCATCTTGCGTATCCTTTGAAGCCGGTTACTGGGCTTATTCTATGTACGTGATCTGGTTCTTTGCTGTCTCTTGAGTTAGACACGTGTTTATGATCAGTTGGAATAGTCGCCATTGCCTGATGAATCATGTTTTCTTCTTCATCGGTGTATGGGTGTAGCGTATTGTACTTTTCTGTCCAACTGGATGCATCCATATCTACAGGCTTATGACTCTTACCGTCTGCCATTGCCATTGCCATACCCATGCGATTCATGTGATATATACGATCATATCCACCTACGTCACGTGTCTTGTGAACGTTTTTCATAGTGGATTCATGATCTGGATTAAGTTTCGGAGACTTCTTGCCCTTTTCTCGTTCAGGATGAGACTCTTTCTTTGCTTCGGTAATGAATTCGCTGGCTCTCATGTTAGCAGTTCCATTTACGTAGTGCTAGTGCCTTGCGTGTTGGCTTACCGTGTTCGTCTTTCATCGGACCCTTCATACCACTCATACGAGCGCAAAATGACTTGCGACGTTTAGCTGGCTTGCTACCCGGTTTTAGTTTTGATGGCTTGGTAGTCACTGCTGTTTGTAGTTTTGATCCAGGATGTTCACGACGATATGAGTTTACACCCTTTTGATTGAGTCCACCTGACTTAGACTTGCCTGACTTCTTTTGCCATGCTGCTGACTTTTCATCTAGCTTGTTGATTTCTTCTTCAAGATTGAATGCTTCGTCTAGATCACCGTAGTTTGAGCTTTCTTTTGGCACACAGTTGGGAACTTTGCGACCATTTTTCTTCTTCATGCCTACTTGCTTGTAGTTATCCCAGCATGGGTCAGAGTCTTCCGCCACACTTTGCTCGTCCGTGCCCTGATCAGATTTTTGTCTGGCTTCAGCTTGAGTACGACTATATCCATCTCTTTCTGCTTGTTTTTCTTCACCAGGATAAACATTAAACGTGAAAAATCTACCATCTTTAAACCTATACCAACGAGTTGGTCCCACATCTAATAGATGATAATCATCATCATCGCGTCCAAAGCCTTCCGCCACACTTTGATGTCTGTTATGTTTATCTCTTTTTCGATCTCGGAGATTATTTAATTTGTGACGAAGATGATTTGCTTCTCTATCTTTACCTGCTGCCAATAACTCTCTTATTTTTTTAGCCAGTTCTTCCTGTTCTGATTCTGTGCCTTCAGCCACCCGATTGCTCTGACGAGCCTCTAACTCTCCCAGTACTTCAAATGCTTGTTTCAGCATTGCTTGATACTTGGCAACAGCTTTTTCAGATTTAACTCGCTTTAACGTTTTGTGAATGCTGATGATTTGACGCTTTAGTTGTAGAATTTCATCAGTATCAACTCTAGCCTTACGCTTGGCTGCGTACAAAGTATCCTTCAACAATGAATAAAACATATTGCCGAGACCAACTGCGGTGGCGCCGGCAGTTGCACCGCCCGCAACTCTATAAAAACTCTCAAACGCATCATTTAGTTTGACTAACTCTTCTGGACTCATTTGTGAAACAGCTTGCGCCAATTGACTGACTTGATCTATCCACATCATCTTGGTCGCCGGATCGAATTGTTCGTTCATTCCCTGACCGACATTGCGATTAGAACTGTAACCACGAGGGCTATTGTCTTGCGAATCCGGCATTCTGTTATTGATGTAATCGTTGACAGTATCAACGTCAATACTCAATTGTGCTGCGATTGCCTCGGGAGATTTTCCACTAGTGAACAGTCTTAGAATCTTGTCATCCTGATCACGACCTTCACCCAATCTTTTTTCTAAACGATTATGAGCCTTAGCAACGCCCGCAACACTACGATTTCTTTTTTCTGGACTGCGCTTTGTTGGGTCCATGTTATTTTTCATTGTATCAGCACTTACTTTTTTCTGATAGCTCGTTAGCGTCTTATTACTGACTTCAGACACCGCTTTAGGTTTCTTATGCGCCCGCTTCATGTTGACTGCAATAGCCGCTTGTTGAGCAGGATTTGCAGCTTCGCTGACTGATTGGGTGATGTGGTTGATTTTCATGATACAGTATTTATCTTTACCGTTATTTTACAGCCAACAAAAAAGGGCACTAAGCCCTATTTCCAACGTAATAGAAAGTACGTATAATCAACATCGTTATCGAATAAGAATATCCAATGATTATTAAGTGATTTTTCAAAATCAGTATGATCCATCCAGCCCCATTCACCCACGCAGTGTTCGTTGCACCATTCAAGCACAGGATCAAGCTGGCCATGAGCAAGCTGTATGACGCTGTTATGTTTGAATGGCTCTTTCTTAGGCTTTCTGAATAGTGATCCCACTTTTTTCCAAGAAGTTGATACCGTCTGTACTTCTATACTCATTCCGATAGTATACACTAAAGATACCAGCTTGATGGATCATCTTAGCACAGTCAATGCAGGGTGCGTGTGTGCAGAATAGGGTTGCGCCTTCGCTATTGATGGTACTCTTAGCGATCTTCATCAGAGCGTTTGCCTCTGAGTGCAACACTTCTGGTTTTGTTTTGAGTGACCCGTCCGATAATACTGTCTCACAGTTATTGTCCCAACCCGAGGGTGTACCATTGTAGCCATACGTGATAGTATGATCTTTGACAATGACTGTACCTACTTTGAGTTTGACTGCTGTACTCATTTGACTGACACTTTCGGCCAGGTTCATGTAAAGGTCAATGAATTTTTGTTTCATTTTTTCACCAAATAGTTTGTACGAATCCAGTGATCTGCTACTTCATGTGTCTTAAAATAATACAGCGGACTTGCGTTTGATATATGAAATCGCTCACAGAATGCTTGACCGTAGCGCCAGCCCTTGAGTGCATCTAGAATCCAGTAGTACTGAAATTCTTCGTATTGCTCTTGAGTAATGGTGTTATATAGATTCACGTCTTCTATACTAGGTGTGTGATAGTGACATTTGACATCATCATGAAATTTGTCTGATTGAATAAGCTCATAGCATTGCTCCCATGCCTCTACTTTTTCTAATGGTAAAAGTTGTGTGTATGGATTCAATGAATTCATTCTGTCTCGATCTTACCGTTGACAATGAACATGGGAATTCCAAGAGGAGACATAAAGCGTCCGATATTCTCGTCACGATTGCTAAAGTTCTTAGCTGCCTCGTCTAATGTTGCACCCTGTGCTGCGAACTCTTCGTTTTCTACATAATATAGAAAATGCTGTTCGTCAACAATCTCATAGGTTAGATCAATGATGTTGTCCATTACTAACTCGGTAAGTTCATTGATCATGTCCCGACTACAACGAACATATCCCAAGTAGAAACCACCAGCGAATACTGCTACTACTAACACTATAGCGATTACGACTTCCATGATTACTCCATATGCTCACGTGGGATTGTACTCCATTGCTGAAGCTTTTTGAATTTTCGTTGCTTGGCTGCTTGTAGTGCATCGCTAGAAACAAGCCCTTGACTGACTAAGATATCAATCATTGCTAATACATCGCCCAGTTCTTGTTCCAATCGATCACGGTTAGAACAATCTTGATATAGACCGTCTATGCCGAACCTAAAGCACTTTGAAGTGGCTTGTGTAACTTCACTGCATTCTTCTTGTAGAATAAGTAGTGCTTCTCTTGTGTGTTCTTTCATATAGTGTCTATTTAAAATTTGGGAGAGCTTTGGGACATAGTGCTCTCAAACTATTGTCGCGCTAGATGCGGGGTCCGATCAACGAGTGGAATTCTCGGAATACTAATTACTCTTGTGTAAACAAGCCCATAGCTAACGCACGATAGCCTGCTGCTACTACAGCACGTGACGCTTTACCTGTACGATATACAGTTTTGCCTGACTTTACAGTGTTAGCATAAACTGGGATACCTGAGAAACGAATATCGCTGATAGTTGCTGTTGGGTTCTTGATTGCAAAACGTGAGGCGATTTGTGCTGCTGTAAGTTGCTCACCGTTCAAGAGGGCTTCGGTCAAACGACCTTGTTTAGTAGTTACGTTCATTTTATTTCCTTTTTAAGTTTAAGTCACTAGACATATTTCTGTCGTCGTGTGTAGTTATTATAACATAATTCTTAGTTGTCGTCAATGAAAAATGGACACATACGCTAAGATATGTGTCCATTTTCTTTAGACTTCGATGATCTGTGGGAAGTACGGATCATCCTCTTGTGACTGGCGCTCGTAACCAACATACCCACGTGGATTGGCAACCACACGAGTGGATCCAATCATATAGTCAAACTCATGATGAGTATGGCCATGAACCCACACTTTGATTTGTGGACGATCCAGCATGAACTCGCTTAAGTCTGAGCTGTACGCACCATTCATGTGAACATCTTTCTCGTAGCGAGGCTTGGTGCTCAGTTTAGAGGGTGCCTGATGACCGATCACAAAGTATTTTTGTGTTGGGTCACTGTCAACTGTCTTGCGAATGTAATCAAGCGTAGCAATATGACGCTTGATTGTGTCAGTAGGCTGCAAACGCCCGTAATTACGTGACTCAACACGAATGATACGATAGTCATTCATTTTGTCCATAACAACTTGCTGTGTCAGTGGGTCACCCTTGTTCATATCAGTCCACAGTGTTCCACCAACGAATGTTACATCGTCAAGTACGAACTTTTCATTCTCCATGAAATGAACATTGGGAAACTTAGCGCATTCTTCGCGCAGTGTGATCAATGTTTGATCCCACTTACCGTTGTAGTACTCATGGTTTCCCGCCACAAACAACACGTGCGGGAACTGTTCGCTGCAACGACGCAAGAAAGCACGATATTGCTGTGCCTTTTCTGCACGAGTAGGGATAATGTTACCCCAAAGTGGGTTTATCTCATCTTCTGCAAAGTCATGCAAGTCTTGTGCAACTAAAATGTCTCCAGCCAACACCAGTACATCAGCGGTGTCTGTATTTGTCAAAGTGATATCACCAAATTCCAAATGGAGATCACTGCATAGTGCTACCTTCATTATCTTCCTTTGTATGTTCTGTACACAGTGTGCGAATCCACCCTGTGTTACTACGTTTACCCTTGTTTCCGCACTCTTCGCAAGTGCTGCCACTCATTGATTCAGCAAACCAAATCATACCGTCGATCAGTCTGTCACCGCCGCTGGTATAAAACCTGAGTGTGCCAAACTTTTCTTTGACTTGTTCTGCTACCAATTGCGGAATTGGGTTTTTTTCTGTACTGTTGTTGTCGATATAGCTTTGAATACTTTCGCAAAGCCTGTCAAGTAGATCATACCAGCCATCACCGCAACTGAATCCCCAGTACATACACGATTCTTTCATGTCTGCACCACGATTGACAAAAATCTTGGGATACTTTTGACACAGTGCGTTGTCTAGTTCTTCTCTCATGTTAACCCCACGTTCTGTGTTTTTCCGCCACGTGTTCGCTGCCATCGTACTCTTCGATTTGCCACTCTACACCATCGGGAACCTCTACGATTTCCAATGCTGCAAATTGACCGCTTGCCGCTTGTCCCAGTTCTTCGACTACTTGAACTAAGAGTGGATCATTGCGTTCAAGATCACGATCATAAAACACCTGAGATTCCCAACGACGGTTATGCGCCATGCGTTCTTCATCAGTGATTTCCCACCACTGTTCGTTGGTCATTTCCATGACACGCTCTGGTCCCGGCGGAACTAGCCAGAATTTGTCCATGCCATACTTGTCTTTCTCAAGATAGCCGGTAACGCCCTTTAACTCTAAGTAGCGTTCGACTGCCATACGTGACAGTCCGAACCCACCAAAACAACTGTTAATTACAACTTTCATTTACTTTATCCTTATCGATTACTGTGATTGTACCACGACCTTCAAGGTCTTTGACAAACGATTCGTACACACTGCTGGTGTATCCGCTCATGCCATATGTATGCTTACCGCACTCATAGATACTGCCACTGTGGTTGTGAATCTCATAGTGATGTTCGTGTTCAACAATGTTGGTGACACCCGAACTCAGTTTCCAGCGATCACTACCCCCGTATCCGCCGTACCAACTGGCCAATACTTTGCGAGTAACTTCATCGCTACCATTTTCTTTAAACTCTACAATGACCCATAGGTCTGATCTGTATATTGAACTCATATTAGTCCCACAAATTTTGATAATATTTTCCGAATAATCTGAAACCGTTGTCAATACGTGCTTGAGCCAGTTTCAGTCCCTCCCAATCGCACTCACGATTTCCATCGTTGTCCATTGAGTATACTTTTTCCATCACCCCAGTCAAGGGATTAAGATATTCTTCTTCTGATTCTGTCCAAATGGTTTTGCCCCATTCGCCAGTCCAGTATTGCTCTTCCCATGAATCATCGACTTTGCAACTGTGTGCGTGAATCATTTCATCCATGATCCAGTCCCAACGCTTAAAATGATTGCCATCAGTGTCATGTTCATCCGCTTTCGGCGGGGCGGTGGTGCTGCGTAATTCTTCTGGCACGTCTTCGTCATCAGTCCACGGTGCACCATGCTTGGATGCTTTAAGTTGAATCAGCATAGGCAGTGCGATCATTGAAAGCGTATTGTCCATAGACCAAGTATCCCAACGATCAACTTTTACATAGTCGATTTTTGGGTGAACTACGTCTAGCACACGGCGCAGTCCTTCGCACACGGGTTGTAGACGATCACTCCAGCGTTCGATCACTGGCTCGTCATAGTCGATTTTACGCCAAAAGAACACTTTCTCCAAAATCTTGTACGGAGATAGCCAATGACTTCTGTACTTGTTGATGTATATTTTCATGTTAGTGTTCCATTCAATGTGTTATTATAGCATATTGTTGATTTACTGTCAACAACTATTTTTCTAAAAATTGCTTAGCACCATCTTAGAATGAACATGGTGGCATCTTCTGATCGTTCAAATCCAAATACATCTACCCACAATTCTAGCTGTCTGTGAACATTATAGCGATTGGTTAATGTTGGAGCCACATATCGCTTGAGAATGTAAAAGTCCCAAGTGTCGCCGGGTTTGCCAAACTTCTCTAGTGCCCATGCGTAAGCGTGATTGTAGCTTAGTCTGTTTGGAGCGGGAAATTCTATTTCATGTTCATAGTTTTTATGAACAGTGAAGTTGTGTAAAGCACGATGTATTCTGTTTTGTTCTTCGCTCATTTATACTTTAAAAGAAACATAATGTACTTGCTTTCGTCTACTACATCAAAATCAGTACTCAGTCCGCTATCCAGTTGAATCAACTTGATGCCATACTTGTCTTGTAACCACACGGGAAATGTGGGATCACCTGTATGTGGATCTGATATAGTGTCTAGCCAGTCTTGACGAGCTTGTTTGATTGCGTTCCAGTGACTACTGTAACTGCCGCCAACTATTGTATTGATTCTAGCCTGTGTATTGCCATACCATTCAGCGTACGCTTTTTGATCTGCGTTAGTTTTCATAGGTATCTTAGTAAAAACATAGTTTCATCTTCCGGTGTATCGAACGCTATGCTACAGCTTATGTTATTGATACCATTCGTTGTCCATTCCATTTGATAGTTGCCGGGATATCTACTTCTAAACTCTTCGTCAAGATAATCTATCGTAGCTTGATCAACGAGTTCAAATAACAACAGTCTAGACATTTCGGTTGCAAAGTCTTTATAACTCATTTTACTTCCATTTAGACATGAACCACCAACAGCACTTGTCATCATCAAAGACAACAGATTGACGATCTTCGCTGAATTTGCAGGAGAACATTCGTTCAAACTCCACTTCAAGTTCATCGATGGTGCATAAAAACAACTCACGCTCTAGCCACGCTAAAGCACGAGCAACTCCTTTGTGTGTAATTGGTAGTGTATTCATCCCCATCTCAATAAAAATAGTACTTGCTGATCCTCGGTAACAGTGTATTCACGAAAATAAGAATACGAGTCCTCATCGGGCACTGCACCATGATCTACTAACCATGCTTCCATTTCTGCATGAGCGCCGCCGTAAAATCTAATTACTGTGATCGTGTTTTGATCTACGAGAAAATGTTTGACGTTTTTCTGCTTTGCCACTACAATGTGATGTTTCATCATTGTGTAATGCTTTTCTGGATCGTAACCCATTATTTCCACCTTAACATAAACATTGCTGCGTGTTCTTCTGAGTCAAACCAAAATGCTCCACCTGTCCAGTAGTAGTGATCTGCTCCAAACTTCTCACGACACCACTGTGCTATAATGCGAGTTTCAGTCCAGTGTTCGTGAGTTATTATAACTCTGATATATCCACCTGACCCTAGTATGTCATTCCAGCTTTTAATACCAGGGTTCTGACCATAGGGAAGATTTTGCCCACCCTCACGTTCAAAATATTCATGAACAAACTCTTTGATTGGCGTCATTAGTCGATCATTAACACAAACACAATTCCAATATAGGTCAATTGATGCAACAACTGATCTAAGCCTAACAGAACCCAAAATTCAGGATGTGTTGTTGGGCCCCAACCCATCTTAGCATTCAGTCGCATCTTAGCCCAATCAATGTGATAGTGAATCACCATATCAAGAAACCCTAACAATACTGCCATTTCTAAACTGCCGGTAAAATAACACAGTACACCAGTGGTACCTAAGCCATGTAGAAAAGCATGTAAGATGCCACCTAAATGTCCGTAAGTACCCTTGTTACTCCACTGATATTTAGTCTGTAATGGAAAGTCGATAATGAAATGTTTAAGTTGCAGTGCGATTAACAAGTAGAGTAGTGTCATGATTAAATTTCCAGTTTCCATTTGTGAGAGCACATATACTGTGTTCCCGATATCTTGCGTGTTTGAAACATTCCCGTTACCTCTAGTACAGAATCTTTGTGACTGTTGAAAATACTGTCCCAAATATATTTGAGTTGGTTGTTAGTATCGATTTTTAAAGCAACAGGATTACCAGTCTGTACATCTTTAAACCAATATCTGGTTTCTTTGAAATTACGTGTGTGATGTCGAATACAGTCTAGTGGAATTAGTTTGCGAGTATAAAAATCATCAATGACTTCAACGTGCTCGTGTTCAGCAAAGTGTTTCTCACGCAATGCAAGAATCTTCATATCCACATCATAGTACTCAGGCAATCTGTATACTAATCCGGCACTAGTTTCCTCAAGTCTTAATCGTTTGCCGCTAAGAAATACTCCCACTGCTCGTTGAAAATCACTAACTTCACCACGCAGTTGTGCCATGACCACTTGCTTGCCAAAGTGCTGAGCAATGTCCTCTGCCATATCGTGATCTTCTTGCGTGATAGTGTTGGCCATTGCTGCTAGAAATAGATCGGAAAATCTGTTGATGTTATCAGGATCATCCTTATGTGTTCTATACAAGAATGCACTGACTGCCAACAAATCAACCGTTGATTCTGATTCTTTGACGTTTTTAGCCAGCGGGTTGGCCCACGGCGGTAAGTGGACCTCAACCAACTCGGCAGAGGTCAAAAATGGCCACGAAAGTATAGGAGGAGTTACAGTGTTTATTGATTTTAAAGACTTCATTATTTCACCATTGCTAATACAATTTGATATTGTTCCCAAGCACTTTTCAGTGCTGGGTACTCTTCACGTAGTCGGTGTTCTTCACGCTCACGACGATATAGATAGTTCTCCTGCGACCTATATAAGTCTATAAGACGATCTTGTGGCATAGTGATATCTACCATATCGACATCTACAACTCCATGGTCAGGCGGGCATGTGCCCATTCCTGTTGCGTACCATTGCTTAACGTCATCAATGGTGGCACGTTTGACACGACGATATTGTCTGTATGACGGTACGATACTTGCCTCGTACTTGTCGCCAAACTCTCTGCCAAGATCACGAATGTGAGAAAGTGCGTGTAGTGACATGATTAGTCTCTACGGGTAATGATCTTATCTGCCAAGCCATAGTCAACCGACTCTTGCGCTGACATAAACTTATCACGGCTCATGTCTAGTTCAAGTTGTTGGTATGTCTTGCCTGTATTCTCGACATAGATATTGGTCAAGTACTCGTTTAACTTCAAAGTTTCTTCCAGTGCAATCTTCATATCAATAGCGGTACCACGTGTGCCACTAGATACTTGATGAATCATGTGTCTGGCTGATGGCAGAATCAGTCGCTTGCCTGCTGTGCCGCTCGACGCCAACAGTGAACCCATTGACGCTGCCTGACCCATGACGATTGTTGAAACATCACACTTGACGAATCGCATGGTGTCTAAGATTGACAAGCCGGCGATAACTGAGCCACCTGGACTATTGATGTAAAAGTGAATGTCTTTGTCTGACTCACTCTCCAGGAACAAGAGTTGGGCTACGATAACTGAGGCTGAGTGTTCGTTAACGTCATCGTGTAACATGATGATACGATCTTTAAGCAAACGGCTATAGATATCGTATGAACGTTCGCCTTTACTTGTTTGTTCTACTACCATTGGGATTAAACTCATTTTACTTCTCCTTTTAGGATTTCAATTTCACGTTCTGCAACATACAGTTTAGATTCTAACTCACGATTCTTTTCGTAGATTTTCCGGTACAGTTCTTGTTCAATCTTCAACTTCATGGTTGCAAGTTCTAAGCGATCTTGGCACTCTTTGTAGTTCTCTTGATACTGACCCCAGTACCCACCGTTGCCCTCAATGACTTCCCGCATTTCTTTGCGATCTTTGGTGAATTGCGATAGCTGTTTCATCTTGTTACGATAGTTCGATATAATTCCAATTGATTCCCTATCTTGATACATATCTATGCCTACTTCATGCCCTGCGTTTTGTGGATCCTTATAGATACGATCTATCTCGTCCATTTGATCCTTGAGGTGTTGTAGTGCGGTATTAACTACTGGTAGTTGTGCGTTAGGTTTTTTGTTCCAGAACATTATTTTCCTTTGTGTGATTTTTTCTTAGGTGTGCTTGATGGTAAATTGCAATCTTGCGAATTGGTAATACTGATAGCATCGCATAGATTAAGTTTGAGTGCGGCATCGTGATCTAGCCATACGTCTTGGGCTGGTAGTAGTTGTGATACAATGGTTTTTTCGTCTAACCCTGTACACAGTTTATAATGATCTAAGATGCGTTTGTTGGTCAATTCAAACTCACGCATAGTGGCAAATAACTCGTGTGACTTGCCCTCTGATGCTGCCGAGAATTGATGTGATAAGATAGATGTATTGGGAGTAAGTACACGGCGACCTTTGGTGCCGCTAATAAAGATCAGTAATCCACAACTGGCAATCAATCCAAGACCTACCGTTTTGATTGGAATCTGACTAGATCGCATGGTGTCGATAAGAGCAAAACAAGCAGATAAGTCCCCGCCCTCACTACAGATCATCAACAGTAATTCTTTCTTTTTATTTGGCGTGACATAGTTTTCGTATAAGATCCATTCTATCAATGGCTTAATGGTTTCGTGATTCACTTCATCCATGAATACGTAAATGCCATTTTCTCGTAATGCGTCACTTGGATTCTTATCCAAAACGTCAGTTTCTTTGGTCATGTATAGTCCTTTGTACTATAGTTATTTTCATTTTGATAGTATAACAGATAAAAAATATATTGTCAAGCGTTTCGGATATAAATAGTTGTTTAGGAGATAGAAATGGACTTTTTAGCCATCGTAGTACTCGTAGTAGCAGTTGCACTTGTATATTGGTTTTGGATCAGAAAACCGAATGTTGTAGAACCGGTCAAAGCGGAAGAACCCGTTGCACCGTACAAAGTGGAAACACCAGTAGAAGTTGTTGCAACAACTTGGCCAGCAGCAACCGAATCAGTTGAGATCAAAGTTGTAGAACCAACTGTGGTAGCCACTGCGGCTCCAGAACTTAAAGTGGTCAGCAGCCAACCCAAAAAGGCACGAGCACCACGTCCAAGAGCCAGAAAGCCAGCGGCAAAACCTAGTACACCAGCAGCAACACCAAAGAAGCCACGTCAACCAAAGCAATAACATGATTGACAATTTTTGCGTTGATTTAATCAGTGACTTAAATCTCTCAGAGACCGACAATTTTGACTGGGAAGGTAAAGCAACCAGTCTTTTTTGTGTTGTCGCTGGAAATGTAAGCGATGATTTAGATGTACTTCGCAAGACCTTAGAGCATCTTAGTAGTAACTACCGTGGAGTTTTCTTTATCGACGGTAGCCTTGAACACGTTGAATTGCAAAACTACGAAAGTCGTATTGAACTAATAAAACAAATTTGCAACTCAATTGAAAACGTAGTGTACTTACACAATCACGTTGTCATTCTAAATAACGTTGCGTTTATCGGTGTTAATGGTTGGCACAACAATCGAAAAAACATTCAAGAGGTAGAAGACTTAGACTACATTGCACAGTATAAAAACGATGATCTAAGTTATCTATCTAACACCATGAAGCAACTACAAGCTCACATAGACGTTAAGAAAATCGTTGTCATATCTAATAGTATGCCAAGCGACTACTTGAATTTCAATAGTCCCGATGCCGAGTCTAAGACAGAATCAAACTTAGCATTAAGCTTGCTGTTTGATTACGGTGTCAAGACAAAAGTGTGGTTGTTTGGTACTGATGATATTGCAGTTGATGTTGAGGTTGGATCCAGAAGATTTGTTAACAACCCCGTAACATCGGGATTGTTATACTGGCCAAAAAGAATAGTGATTTAAGCTTCTACTTCGATATCACATTTTAGTGGGAAACCCTGACTACGAGCATCAATGGTAACTTCGGTTACCTTTTGCTCGGCTACTTCATAGGGTAACACAGCCACAACTGCTCGACCATTGGTATGAATATCAGTTGTAAGACTTACCGCACTGTCCACGTCATGATGAAAATAGTCCATTAGTGACTGAACAACAAAGTTCATTGATGTTACGTCATCGTTAAGATAAAACACTTTATAGAACGATGGTTCTGAAATCTTCAGATTTGGTTTAATTTTGGTTGCGACTTCAGTTTTTGACATATTGTTTCCTTAGAAGATGACGAGAGTGGCTGATGCCACTCTCATTAGTATTTATTATACTACGTTAAATACTTGATGTCAATAGATTTAGGCTTCAATGCTTCCGGAATATGTTGTTCTAGAAACACGGTAAGAATGCCGTTCTTTTGTTGAGCATCAACCACCTCAATATGTTCACCTAGTTTGAATGAACGTTCAAAGCTACGATTAGAAATACCACGATGTAGGTACTCTACTTCGCTACCGTCTTGTTTTTCACCAGTAATGCTAAGCAATTGGTTTTCAAGCTTGATAGTGATTTCACCCTGATTGAATCCTGCAACAGCCACTTCCACATAGAAACTGGTTTCTGTTTGCTTGACGATATTGTAGGGCGGGTAGTTGGTGGTTTGTTGTTCGGTTAGTTGCATCAATTCTTGAAAAGATTTGTCGAAACCAATACCGAATTTGGCGATGGACGGAATGTCCAGACTTCTGAGAGTTAAAGTACGTGTCATTTGTTTTCTCCTTTGTTAAGCAAGATGACTATTGAGACCCGACTATCGGCATCTCAATAATACTTATTATACACTATTTCGCAAAATAGTCAACTATTTTGGACAACTAGATTGTAAATGATTCGCCACATCCGCAACGTGCGGATTCTTTTGGATTGATAAAGTCAAAACCTTCGTTCAAGCCCTTGCGTACATAGTCAATGGTAAGACCATCGATGTATGCTAAATCTTTTTGATTTACCCATACTTTTGCACCATTCTTCTCGTACTCAGTCCAATCCCAAGTACAGGGTGCTTCGTCTAGATACTCTAATACATATGCCAAACCACTACAGCCTGTGGTCTTGACACCGACTTTGATGCCCTGTCCACGACCACGCTTAGCAAGATTACTTGTGATTTTGTCTGCTGCTCGTTCTGTTAGTGTAATCATGTTAGACCCATTTGTTTGCGAATGTCGGTACCGGAAATCTTGGTGATCTCGTCCTCAAACGTTTCTTCACCCGATGTATAACCAACACCACGACCCCAGCCAATGTGAACAATGTTGGGTACAATTTGAATCTCATACTGACCCTGATACAGTGGGTCTAAGTCATGGCGAATACGGTTCTTGACTTCTTCTAGTCCAAATGGATTTGAACCCTGCCAGCCTTGAACATCACGAATCTGAATCACGACTTGTCCAGTGCGCTCAAGTAAGCGTTCAAACAGGGCGCGGTGTCCAGGATGCCATGGCTGCCAACGACCCAACATCTGTACTGTTTCTTTACGCCAGTCAAAGCGGGGTCTGCGTTGTTCGTTTAATATTCCGTCCGCTACGAACACGGCCCACTTTTGGGCGTTCTGTTCTGTGATTCTAAAATCATAGACTTCAGGCGGAATGAATGCCTTGTTTGTGTTCTCGAATCTTCCCGCATCAATGGTATCCATCCAGATAGTCCAGTCCGCTTTGAAGTTGTTACGCATCTCTACTAGTGGAGCCACAAAGTCACAGATAACATAGTCAGCCCGTGACTGTTCTGCCAATTCAGCCATACGCAGGCTTTGTCTGATACGCCCAGTCTCTGAAAAGTCCCAGTCGTTGAACTTCTTACGAATCTCGTCGGCGTTGAACCAGTCAACTGCGATACCATGTCCTTCATACTTGATGTCTTCAAGGTGATTCTTTAAGTGAGTCGCTAGTGTTGTCTTGCCTGCTCCAGGTAATCCCATAATCAATATTTTAATTGCCATTTTTCTTTGCCCGTTTCAATGCCATGTTGTATTTAAGTTCGCTGACGTACTCTTTGAACGTCTTTCCGTCAAGGTGATCGATTTCATGTAGTACACATTTGGCGTCAATGTCTTCAAAATGTCTGGTATGAAATATGCCCGTCTGATCTTGAAACTTGACTTCTACCATTGCCGGTCTTCCAATGGTCAATTCGACACTTGGAAAACTTAGACAACCTTCACGTTCAACCCATTGATGTTCACTCTTGTGCGTGATTTCAGGATTGAACAGTGCCAAGAACTCGCCAGTACGCTGTACTTGCATAGTTATAATACGATAGGGCAAACCAACTTGATTGGCGGCCAGACCGATACCACGATTTATGGCCATAGTCTTGATCATTTCGGGAACTAAGAAAGCTGCCATGTACTCAGGAGGATTCTCAAAGTCCCACGGCTTACAAGGAGTCATAAGAATAGGATCGGGCCAACGCACGATCTCAAGTTCAAACTGATCTTTATGGCGTATCATGTTTTTTCCTGTAGTCTGCTACTGCCGCCTTGATTGCGTCTTCTGCAAGGATAGAGCAATGTATCTTAACTGGCGGGAGTGCGAGTTCTTGAGCGATCTCAGTATTTCTAATCTGGGCCGCGCTGTCAAGGGTTCGCCCTTTAAGCCACTCTGTTGCAAGCGATGACGAAGCGATAGCCGAGCCGCAGCCGTATGTTTTGAACCGTGCGTCTGTGATGATCCCATCATCATTTACCTTTATTTGTAGTTTCATAACATCGCCACACGCTGGCGCGCCGACCATGCCTGTTCCCACATCAGTATCGCTCTTGTCGAACGACCCAACGTTGCGCGGGTTCTCGTAGTGATCTAGTACTGCATCTGAATATGCCATTATTTTGCCTGACTTGTATCGTATGTTTGGGCGAAGATGTCTTTCTTTACAGCGCCATAATCACCTGTATTGTGACGTACAATGTAATCATTGCCTGCTGTATAATTCAAATCACCCCATGATGTATGTAACACACCATCATGATCGGCCAATTTAGCCACTTTCATAATTTTCTTTGGTGTTGCTGTGCCATCGCCGTTGTCATCGTACAGTGTTTTGAATTTCTCAGGCGCAATAGGATAGTTCTCACCCTTGGGTCCGGTCATAATGTAATGACCGGGTCCATATCTTACTGGTCCCTCTAATGTATCAACTGTACCCCGATCTTGTGCTACTTCGTACTTGACTGGCGCAGCACGTTTAAAGGTCTTGAATGCACCGTCTGCAAACCAATTGTCATCAATTGGTCTTTGTTCTGCTTCTGTAATCATGTCTACGTATTTTCTAAAAAGGTCTGTGCTCATGTTGTTATCCGTTTTTGCAACAGCGATCATTGAAATCGCAAATGTGTGGTCGATCACACGCACAAGGCTGAACGTTGTTCAGTGATTTGCGTAGATTGGCTATGGTCTCATTGAGTTTGTAAACGGCCGGCATTCCACCCGTGACAAATACATGCTCACCTAGTCTGTCTAAGTACTCAATTGCATCTCTTATTCCTTGATCATCTGCTCTCATTTTTTTGCCTCTTGTAATGCTCGTCTAATCAACGCTATGGTTTTCTTACTTAGTACTACTTCATAGTGATTGACATCTAACTCTTCTAGTATCATGTCCTCTCGACACTTCATGCTTTTGATAGTAACCACGCCATCATTCGGGTGAATGATCCACGGGCTTGATCCTCGTGTACTGACTATATTGATCCATGGGTGAGTTATCGGCAGTTCTCTTGCTCGTTTCATTGGCCCACTACTTGGACTAATGTCTTTGAGTAGTTTACTAAACGGCAACAAGTGCCTAGTATATTCTGCTGACTCTGCTCCTCCATAGGGTGTACTTAGTGTAATAGCACCCAGTACACGATCTCGATAGATGTTTGCCAAGTGTACTGCGTAAATACCACCTAAGCTATGACAAATAAAAAACATTTCATCATAGCTTTGTAACTGCTTAATCATTGTTTCAAGATTGCTATCGAACCCGTTTGCACTATCATACTCAAGAACTATCTCGTCATTGTGACGTAAGTTCTTGCGTATGTAATTGAAGCTATCACCAGTGGCATTAGCCCCGTGAATGTATACTATCTTCATCAACGTTCTCTACTAACAATCTTGGCTCGTCGACCAAGTCTCTAGTAATATTTATCTTGGTAATGCCCTGTTTGACATAGGTTTGAACATCGTACATATGCGGCAACAGTACACGCTCGACTTCCGAGTGTAGACCACGAGCACCAGTTTTTAATTCCAAACAGTTTTCTGCCATTCGTTCAATGGCTTCTTGTGTAAAGTCCAGTTCAATACCATCAACGTCTAGTAGATACACATACTGATCAATGTAGCTGTTCTTGACTGAGGTTAGAATTTGAATTAACTGTTCTTTGTCTAGTTCTGTGATACTAACCAGTGATGTAAATCTGCCTGTGAATTCAGGAATCATACCAAACTTTGTAAGATCATCAGGCATCAATCGCTCAAGATAGTCAATCTCTTCATCAGCGTGACTAACGTGAGCACTAAATCCAATTCCATTTCCATCAATGCGTGTGCCTACAATGTTCTTAAGTCCAACAAATGCTCCGCCCGCAATAAACAAAATGTTAGTAGTATCTACTTCAAGCATTTCTTGACTTGGGTTCTTGCGCTTGCCGCCCTGTGGAATACGACACACAGTGCCCTCTACCAATTTGAGTAAGGCTTGTTGTACGCCCTCACCTGATACATCACGTGTGATTGAGGCACCCTCAGACTTACGTGCAATCTTGTCGATTTCATCGATAAAGATAATGCCACGTTGCGCTCGTTCGATATCTCCATCTGCTGCCGCTACTAGTCGCCCAATCATTGATTCAACATCATCGCCTACATAACCTGCCTCAGTCAATGAGGTAGCATCAGCGATCACAAACGGCACATCAAGATACTTAGCCACAGTTTTAGCCAACAATGTTTTACCAGAGCCAGTTGGGCCCACGATTAGTACGTTGGATTTTTGCAGCGTGATGTTATCGCTTTTGTTGTTGATACGCTTGTAGTGATTTGAAACGGCGACACTTATGATTTTCTTGGCACGATCTTGCCCGATGATGTACTCATCTAAGAAATGTTTAATGTCATCAGGGTACAATGAGTGCGGATTGGTTTCTGTAATCGTTTCTGCATCACCATCAGAGATCAATAACTCGGTGCATAGTTCAATGCACGAATTACAAATAGCCGTGTTTTCACCTACGATAAGTTTCTTAACAACGTTTTTATGTTTTCCACAAAAGGAACAGTTTAGTATTGGAGTCATATATCTACTTATCTTTTTTCGTCAATGCAAAACAAAAAACCGCTATTCAGTCAATTCTGAACAGCGGTTCTAGGGGGTGGTTACTTACTGAGCGTCAACAACTGCGCCTAGAACGTCTGCAACAGTGGCAGGCTTCTTGGCACGTGACTTGATAGAGTCAAGTGAAATCTCAGCTTTCTTGGATTTGACTGCCCGTACTTTCTTTTCCTTTGGCACACGTGGCGCTTTGGGAGTACGTGAGTCGATCTGCTCTTGAATCATTGCCTGATCTTCTGCTGATTGAAACTCGGGTGCAGCCAATGCAAACTTCAGTGCATCAAGTCGCAGCATAGGAGTGGGCAGTGAGATATAGTCATTGCGTAGGCAATTGGTATACTCGCCCTTGATCTTAGTATAAGTTTTAGACTGTGACGATTTGACACGTTGAGCCATGTCTACACCACAACGAACCTTGTCAACGACAATGCCAGAATCGACACCTACGTTTTTAGTAATACCGACACAAGTCCAAAGAGTATCACGTTTAGCCATTTGTATTTCCTTAATATGTATTGTACCCAGTAAAATTTAGAATAGTGCGTGACACTGGGCATAGCCACCACTATGATTGAAACTTATTTTCGCACGTTTGAGATTTAAAGTCAAGTATTATCTTGATCGGGTTTATCCAATTTTGCTGCCTCCTGAGCCATTAGATTTATTTCTTCTGTGGTTAATGGCTTGCGATTGTGATCCATTGGCATAATTGACATTTCAAATTCTGCCTGATCTGCGGACGTAGGGTAACCCAGTCGTTGTTCGACTATTTCCCGATACCATTCTTTGACACGACCCATAAATTATTTCCCAAAACCTTTTTGAAATTCCAAGCACCCTGCCATTGTCTTGGCAAGACTATCGTTGTCTTTGATTTGCGAATCAGCATATGCTAGCATACCACGTGCCTCGGCTGGGTCTGACAAGAAGATACCAAGAAGATCACGCAGATTTTTGGCAGTGTCGGCAGTGTCGGCTCGCAACTGAGGATTTTTTGTCATGAGATTTGAGAATCGCTGATTAGCGACAGCACAAATTGCCACCATTGATGTGGCTTCAAATTCTTTGTCATTCATTGCTTTGAGTGTTTTTCCTGCGTGTGCCGAACCAAATGCGCTCAAAGCCAATACTGATGCTACTAAAAATTTAGATGTTTTCATTTTGAATTCCAAGTTTGATTTAAGATTAGACTACAGTTAACATTGATGCTGGAACACGGAAATTTCCCTTGCTCGTTGCTACTGTCACGTTTTTCACCATGACTTTGAGTACTTTGCCGCTGTAAGTGTACCCAATCCGATTGTCGGTAAATTCTACCGTTGAACCGACCGTTAGTGTGCGCTTGATTTGTTTGCCAAGTTGCGCTTGTGCAAACTTCATTGCATCACGAATCGTTGAAAGTTGCTCAAGCGAATACCCGCCGAACATGATTTCACGATTGATTTGCTCTAATGTAATTTTAGCCATTTGATATTTCCTTGATTATAAAACTTCGTAGGGTTTGTTCCAAGCGCCGACATTGATATCAATGTAATGCGAACGGTGAAAGTAATCGGTCATGGCATCGTCATTGTTGAAGTATTCAGGGCCCTTCATTGCGGCGATGATTTCTTTCAAGAATGATTTGGCTTTGCCCGTGAAATGTTCTTGATACCAATACTCGTTGATATCCAAAGTTTTTTTCGTACGAATGTAAGCGATCTGATCTGCGTCCATTTTTTTGGCGCAATATGATGCAGCATCGGTTTTGATGTAGTTTTCAATAAAGTCGATCTTGCCAGACTTGATATTGAGAACAAGTGATGAATGATTGCGAACTGCTAAAGTACCCTTGACGCCGTACTTTTTGAGAATTTCTTTAACTACGGGAGCAATTTTTGCTTTGTGTTCTTGTGACATATAAGCCATTTTTAGTTCCTTGTTTTTCAGTGTATGTGTGTATTGTAGCAAAAAACGGAATTACTGTCAAGCAAATTATTTGACAGCCGCAACTTCCACGTTATAAGCTGAATGATTCATATGATAAAAATGAACATAATGTTCGGCTGCCCGCTGAGTCGGGAACGTGAGAACTTCACCTTTTTTGGTGAAATCGGCTTTAGTGGCGACATAAATTAGCTTGAACATTTTTACTTCCTTTTCTCTAGTGTATGTGTATATTATAGCAGATTCGGTATTTAACGTCAACCTTCTGGACGAGCAAAACTGCGATCAATAGCCCGAAATACTTGCTCTAGCAACGCCTTGTTCTCTGGCGCCACTTCCAGACTTTCCACCAGAGCATCAACCAGACTGTTGATCTGATCTGCCGTCAACTTCAAAGTGAGTTCATGTGACATTTTTTACTTCCTTTTCTCTAGTGTATGTGTATATTATAGCAGATTCGGTATTTACCGTCAAGCTTTAGTGTTGTTTTTACGCAACATTAGTCAAAATAAACGGAAAAACGATCGGCAAATTGCTTTACGCAGTCTTGCATACGCTGAGTGCGATAGCGGCGATCCTGTGGGTTATTACGTTGACCACGATAACGTACACGAATTTTTTTGCCCTGCAACTTGAAATAAGCACGTACTTGCGGCAAATATTCAATGGGAATATTTTTATATGTGGCACGTTCATGTAAGCCTGATGGACAAGCAACTAAGATTGACTCGACAAAACGATTCACTTCTGGGCTTAAATCAACTTTCATATTTTCTGTCCTTTTCTCTAGTGTATGTGTATATTATACAGGAAAATGGAATTAAAGTCAAGGTTTTTGTTGTTTTTCTGCCAAAAATTGATCACAAATTAAGCGTTCCTTAGTAAGTCTTTGAGCGCCAGAAGTGTTGTTTTTTTGATACAAATTGATCAAAAAATGAGCAGTTTTTTCGCCAATTTGCTCTGTTTTTGCGTCACCGATTCTAAGCGTGGCTTGTTCGCTGGCAAAGTCTAGTTTCTTGTCAATCTGACTAGTATCGATAGAGCGATTTTTGCCGTATGTTATCGATACTTCTGCCAGATAAACTCCAGCGCATTTTGCGTGTACCATGCCCAGACTTTGCTCATATGTCAGAGCATTTGCCGTGCCGATTCCAAGCATTAGAGTTGCTAAAAGAATCTTAGATTTCATGTGTTCTCACTGTTTTGTTAGCGTATAGCCTAGTATAGCACAAAACATGATTTTTTGTCAAGCCGCTTTTTGCTGTTCTCTGTATCTACTAAGCATTTCTTTAGTAGTCAGCTCCTCATCTGTTACTGGACATTTATGCTGCTGTAGAGCAACATTATTGCGAAAGAGTACTTTACAGTCCTGACAGCGAATTTTCATTCTTGACTTCCTCTGAGTAAGGTTAATAGTAACACATACTCTATTTAGTGTCAAGCTTGAGTTATCCTTTTAGAACATTGAATAGCGCATAGCTGTCAAGTGCTGTTAGTAGCAAGTAGTTAGCCAGCATACCAAACGAGCCACGATTACAAGCTGACCATGCGTACATTGCACATCCTGCGATTGTGATTGATAGATACAGCGTGAACGGAACATTAGGAACGGTGAATGCAAATAAAACTGCTGCACCGATACTCATAGCCCACGCCAACATTTCAACTGCAAAACGAAGGGGATTACTTCTGTAATCCTCTCCGATCCATTTATAAACATTGATAGCTATTTTTTTCATATCAGTTTTTCTATTTCGGATAGTTTTTCAAGAGATAAGGTTTCTGTCCATCCATCAGGACATAACTTTTTGTTGACATATTTTCCGCCAAGAGTTTTTTTGATATTTTTCTCCCACGATATCGCATCAAATCCAGTTTTGAATAGTTTAGTTTTATGCAAAACAAAAGATCCATTGTTGGTTTTGTGTCTTGATAATCTTGATGGTAGATTCGTGGATATTCCGTATTTAATGAACGTCTCAAATATCAAAACGTATCCGTGCGTAGGTTTAGTTGGGTCGAGACCTGATTTTGCACAAGTTGGACATCCGTGTCCTCGAAGAACTAAATTTATATTGGCTATCCATTTATGATCTAGTGAACAACAAAATAATGATTTAGTGTTGACATTGATATACTCGTCAATCATTGTCAATCCTCGTGTTGAAATACGTTCGGCGACAATCTCTTTCGTTAGTGGAACTGTTCCCCCACAACACGGGCAGCCATATCCGGCCATGATATTTTTGGGAGTTGCCGTCCATTCATGTCCGTATTCACATTCAAACTTAGTTTTTATTTTTGTTCCAGAATATTCTCCTGTTAGAGTTATTCCTCTGCCAGATAGACGAGAAATAACGATCTCCAACGGGAGAATATGATTAGGCACTAAAAATTACTTCTTCGTAGTTTGTGATGCGTTAACGAAAGCGTACATTTTTTCTGCTGTTTCTAGAACTCTGTCAAGTCCTGGAAATTCTGGCATACCAACTGTGGTTACCAATTGTCCTGTTTTTGAGTCTTTGGCCGCAGTCATTTCCCAACCAGCAAACTTTGAATGATAGTCTTCGGTAACTAGACCTTTGGCCATATCCAAGATTTGTGTGCGAATTTCGTAGCCGTTCTTGTTGAATTTTACTTCTGGTAGTTTTGGTAATTCAAATGACATAATAATCTCCTGTGTAAGTGTGTATGTCTTTACTGCACAATTATTTATGCAGTAAAGCTATTGTACTATATTTTTAATATGTTGTCAAACTATTCGGTCAAGCTGCTTTTTGGTTCATGAGCGCCATGGCACCCTTGTAATCGCCACTACGAGCCATGATTCCGGCTGCTTTGGCGCGTCCAAAACTTTCAAATAATGAATAGATTGATACTGCTAGTTTTTTGATTGCTGTTGTTCTCATTGGAATATCCCCTTATCCACGCTTCTTTCAAACTGTTTTGACCAGTGCTCAACGTCTGATTGTGTCTTGACGTTCTTTGTATCTAGATATCTTTCTAGCTTTGATTGATAGGTTTGCTTTGGGAACATTTCTGCTAGTCGTTCCAACATTGCGTAAAATTTCATATTAGTCTCCTGTGTGTGATGAGAATTTGTAATTCTCAGATATGAATGAAGAATTGTGTTCTTCACTAGTACTTATTGCGTTGCACAAGAGATAATATCTGTCTATATACTCGTAAACGAGTACACGTAAACGAGTACTACCGACCTCGACCAGCTTTACGCATGACTTTTGTTGCACGTGGAACCGTTGAAAGCTTGGGTGCTTTACCAACTTGATCAACTTTATCTGTTGCGCCCGGAATGATTTCAAACTTTTTTTCTTTTGCCGCTTTAGCTTCTTGAGCCGCACGAATAAAGGGGTTTGGATTTCTTTTTGGTTCAGTCATCAGTATTCTCCTGTCGTTTTTTAAGTTTGTTCATGTACTCAAACACATCACCAGTTAGCATAATCATTGTAGCGATTCTGCTATCATAGACGTGCAAAACCCGTTTGTTATTCTTAGACGAAAAATAATACGGGCACTTTATGTACTTATCCAAGTACATTGCAGTTCCAAGATTACTCATTGAACCATGACTTATACCAATTTCAAATGTGTAGTTTTCTAGTTCCATCAATTGGAACATACAATCACCATAATAGGTAAGACCTAACCCACCAGTAGAGCGTATGTTCTTCCACCACGTTTTCATACAGTAGTCAAAGTCACTGATCTCTTCTTCGGGAATAAATGGAATTAGTGTTCGTACGATCTCTGCCTTGTCAGTCATTAGCTCTAACATAGCAACGCCTAATCTGGATAGACTTTTTGACCCTGAGTAAGAAACACTACAGAGAACTTATCGGTCTTAAATTGATTGTTTAGCTTGCGACATAAATTTCTGGCATGACCAGGATTTGAAAAACTTGTTTTCTTGTATTTAGGTACACTGGTACTATCTAAGTAGTGCTGATTTTTTAGATTGATTGGCTGATCGTTGTAGTACACGGCCCAGATACCACTAGCCTCAACGATCTGATCCACTTTGTATGTTTGCTTGTCTACTAGTTCCAGTAGTACTTTGGGTTGAGTTCTAGACACTAGAATCGTCCTCCGCCCAATTGAATCTCAATGACTTCAGGTGGAGCGTTTAGTTTATCTTCTAACTTATCTGCTAGTAGCTTGACGATTTCATCACGCAATGCACGTGCCTCAGCCACAGGCATAGTAAGATTCTTGCCTGGATTTTGATCCATTGCGGTTACTCTGTCTACAAAGCGTTTTATATTAACCATTTAAGAGTGTTCCTCTGATCGTCTCTGATAAATTCACAGATAATGTTTCTGTATATCCGTCCGGACAATCTGTTTTATCTACATATTTTCCACCAAACGTTCGCTTCACGTAGTTTTCCCAATCGAGTGCTTCTCGACCAGTGTCGAATAATTTTGTAATAATTATCTCAAAGTCACCGTTGATTTTGCGATGTTGTAGTATACGCTTTTGTAAAGATTGTGTTATTCCATATTTTATGAATAAATCAAATTTCAAAACATACCCAAATGCCGGATTTAACGGATTAAATCCATATTTTGTACAATTTGGGCAGCCATTTCCACGTAGTACGTTATCTGATGTTGATTTCCATTCATGATTACTATCGCATCTAAATCTCAACTTAGTATAACAATTGTTATACTCATCTATAAGTTTTATTCCTCGACTGAGCAATCTTTCATTAATAATCTCTTCACTGAGAGGAGCATTACTGTAACACATAGGGCAACCACTGCCATTCATGATGTGATCAGGACGAGAGTTCCATTCGTGACCTTTCGTGCATCTAAATTTAGTCTTAGTTCGTGCACCGAGATACTCACCAGTTAACGTGTTAAGTATTCCCAAATCATGTAATCGTTTATTCACGATATCTTTAGTTAGTTTTGTACCCATAGTATATGTATTTAGCTATTATCTGCCTCATCCCGAGTATTGTATGGACCGAAATACTCGTATCTCTGAACGAAAATATATTTTGGACAGAAAATGGTAGTCCAAACTCCATTCATATCGATCTTAAAGTAGCCTGCACAGTGATAGCACAAACTCTTTGGTGTTGTTGTATAGATATGCAGCTTGCGCTTGACATCATAAAAATTATTGTATGTCTTGCCCTCAGTTGGCCATTGAGCAAACGGCAATTCTACTGTGCTAGTTGTTTTCTTTGGCTTTTCAAATTCAACTTGAAAGATTTTTTCAATTGATTTTGTGTCAGCATAATGAACGGTGTCTCCTCCGATCTTGACTGCGTATCCAGTACCATCAGCCTCAACGTTGCCTACCTTATGTGTGCCGTCTGTAATGACCCACAGTTGATCTTTTACTATTGGTTTAGCTATTAGATTCATCATTATCTGCCTTGTGTTTATCTATTGCCGCTTGTAGCGCACGTTCAACAAACTCGTTGAACGTAATGTCTAGCTCATGTGCCATTTTCATATAGCGCAGGGCTTCTTCATCTGTAAGTTCAAGCTCTACTGTTTCATATTTTTTATTCATGTTTTAATTTTCCTTCGTAAATAGCATTCATCCAACGACCATAGTGTTCGACTTGATCAAGAATCTTGGTAAGCTCATATTTGCCACAAAACTTCATTAGATGCCAACCCACCTCTGACTTGGGAACTACTCGCAGTTGCTCACGAATACACTGATCTACTGCATCAATGACTTCTTGTGGCTGTGCGGTAAGATCACATAAATGAACATTACGTGCATAATCATCTAGTACACGATGTTCAACGCCGTTATGATCAACCCAACGTTGTAGCATTAAGTTGTTCCAGTTGAAACCTTTGCGTTCACGATCAGCGTATGCCTCAATCAGACCAACAGTTTTCTTAGTACTCTTAGTACGTACACCCGGATAAGCCGAGAATACGTTGTCTGAGGTATCGCCACGCATACACTTTTCAAACAGCAAGAATTGTGGGTCACCCAACTTCTTGTGTTCTTTGGTTTTCTTGTCTTTGACTTCTTTACCCTTGTCATCAAAGTAACCGTCAATAGTGATCAGATGACCTGCCATTGAGTTGTACTGCTTGACATTGGGTGCTAAGAGTTGTGCAAAGTCGCCGTCACTAGAGATAATGTAGTGTTCATCTTCTGTGTGAAGTTGCACGAAACGTGCAATAATGTCATCAGCTTCCGCCGTTGGGCAGCGTAGTACTGATACGTTGGTTCGTTCGTCTAAGAACTTGGTGAACGTGTCGTAGGTTTCCCAGAACATTTCATCTTCAGCTTGTTCTTTGACCGTTTGTGCTGCACGTTTGGCCGCACGATTGGCTTTGTAGGGTGTGTAGAAGTCTTTGCGCCATGATCTGCCCTCAAGAGCAAAGATCACATGACATGGTTCTGCACCAATGAATCTGCGAACAATGCTTTGAACGCCTGACAGCGTAAGATGTAATGCCATACCAACTTTTTCCCAATCATCGCTGCCACGACTAGCGAAGTGGCGAGATTTGAAGAACAGATTGGCCGTATCTATGAGTATATATTTCATTGTGAGATTCTATTTATCGTTAATATGCTACTATTATACGACAAATCATGATACTTGTCAATGAATATGGACAGATTGATTAGCTGATTTCGGTACGACCATCGCCCAAATCTTTGGAACGAATATGACGTAATTCTTCACGCAGAGCATCTGCTTCACGAAGTGTCGGATCCGCTATATTCTGCTCGTAGATTTCCAATGCAATGTTGCGACATACGGTTTGGAACCAACGGTCAACAATCACGTCTTCAGTTTCGCCGGGTTTTTGCATGTAGCCTGCACGTGCAAGATTGGCCGCAAACTTTGCATTCCAATCCAATTCAAATGCACCGCTGTTGATGTTATTGGGATCGATATCCACTTTGACAATAGCAACATAGGGTTCGTCTGCCAGCGTTGCCAGTTCTTTTGCCGTAAGCTTAGGTGCTTCTGCTTGTTTTGGTTTGCGTGGTTTGCGTGGTTTGCGAGGCTTCTTTTCTGGTTCTGGCTTTGAAGTCTCGACTGGGGCAGGTTCTGGTAGTTCGGTATCTCGGAAGAATTTCTTTAGTCTTTCAAACATAGTGTGTCCGTTATCTTTTAAGTAGCCAAATTATATGGCATATTTTCTCGTGCCAACGATGTTCCTCAAAGAATGTCGTATCGCAATGATGAACAGCAGTGCCACGATAGGCAAATTTCAGCCATATCAACTGGTTTGACTGTTTGCATCGATGTGGTAGCCATGCAAATTTATATTCCCATCCTATACAACGAGAGTGAAACAAATTGTCACCAAAGCTGCTATCTAATGGCATATTATATTTAGCACCTAGTTGCTCCACCGCAAGATAAACATCAGCATCGACTGTTCATCTACAAAGTCAATGCCAGACCCTGAATACTTGTAAGGATCACGAATGACAACGCCCTGATCACGCATCCAGTTTTGATATTTTTTGTAGAATTCTGGATATTTTGGGTCATTAGGTGTGATTGGATGCATTTCTATCCAGTGTGCAGTAGAATTGTATAGAAACGGATCGACCGGAAGTCTAAGCGAGTTGCTTGAGTCTGTCATAAAGTTCAAATGATGCAAGATTCTTTCCTTTACTTTCGCACATGATATCAAAGTTATCATTGAACGATAATGCCCAATAATTGACCGCTGTATTCCAATAGAAGTCACTATGAGCACGTAGTTTCTGTTTATTGCGACCTGATGCCACAAGCACATCACGATCAGGCATTGTGTTAGTGCAATGCTCTACGAGAACATCCTCACGACTGACTGAATAATGACAAGTAGGGCGCACACCACGCCAACTATCCATGATGCGAGTAATGCGTACATCGTTCGGATCGAGGTATGTACCTGAATGTATCCAGTGATGATGTATATCAAGCACAATAGGAACACAATCGCTAATAGTAAGGCAGTCATCTAATCCCCAACTATTTTCTTCGTTTTCGATTGTGATACAATTACGTGCTTCGGGCGAGAGTCTACCCAGTACGTCACGGATACCCTGCGGCCCACGTTTGCCGGAGATGTGTACGTTAATTTTGAAGTCTTGAAAACTTTTACCGTAGCCCATCCATCTAGCCATGTCTGCATGATATTCAAATTCCTTTATTGAGGCATCAACGATGTTGTCGTTAGCACTTGCCAGTACCGTAAACTGGCCCGGATGAAAAGATAACCTAACCCCAAGATCACGAGCAAGCTTACCAATATGTCCGAAATGTCTTCCGCAATACACAACAACATCACTCCTAGACCAAAAACTAGTCCAGTCAATGTGAGTATACACGGGTAAAATATCACTACTAAGCCGTACCATTCGTAAGGATTCATCTAAAGTACCTACTTTCTCCACTAATTTGCGTGTTGCCTCGATATTAGAGACCATTAAGTCCCACAGTTTTTGTTCTGCCACTGCACGTGACTGACGACTCAGCCATGCAATCGTGGTTGTTCCAGTTGTATACTGACGAGCAGTATCCTTGGGTTTGAGTCCTTCTGTTTGTTCAGGAGTATCAATCCACTTACATGCAAAGCCAAGTCGTTTATTCATAATAAGTATTTGTGTACCAGTTGTTCAGCTAAAAGATAGTAACCCCAAAATGGAACTACTACCGCAAAGAACGTTGACCAAAAACCTTTGGCAATAACGATGCCGCAAATCCAAAGGGCGCAACATATAAAACTAACAAGTGCTTTCATTATTGTGCTTGTTGATCAAAGCGACGTTGATCAGCTTCCCATTGGTCTTTAAAGTTCTTACGAGCAGTGAACTTTGAGTACTGCTGATATGCGTAGTTCCGCATATTGTACAAATAACTTTCATCAAACTTATAACCGTAGCTTATGCAGAAGTCTTTGAACTTTTCAAGATCGTCAAAAATCTGATTGACACGTGGGTTAGATTGATAGTTAGGTTTTGCCATGATAAACTCCTATAATGGCGGATTGGACTGATAAATGGTACTAAGTACCGGTTGATTAAAATTTGTCACCTCGACATGAATGTCGTGTGACGTATAATAACTAGCGATGTAGTTGTATAGTGTATCGCTAACCATTATTAGTTCCAGTATGTTAGATTGTATCACATCTTGACTAATACTGTCAAGTGATTTGGTCAAGTCTAACACGCTGAGATTTTCCACGTCTTGCTCATTCTTTACCTGCACACCAACGTTGATCATGTACTCTTTGAAATCCACTGGAATCCAAAAAAGTCTTGTTGATGCGTTGATGACTTTGACTCTTCGCTCAAAGCCGGCGTAATCGTGCTGATCCATTTTAGTCCTTGCTATAGTCTTTAGTAAGAGCAACCACCATATCTAGGTTCTCTTTGGCAGATTTTACCGCTGGGTATTCTTGAACCAGTTGTTCTAATTCTTTCTCACGTTTCATGGCCTTTCTAGCCCACTCTATTACGCTTTGAACTTCCGATGACAGTTCAATAGTTGCCATACTATTGTTAAGAGGAGTCCAACATCCGTTGTTCCACATGTGCGTAGTGCTACCAATCACACGAAGTTCACCAGGAACTCCTGGGCCTGCGCTGGTTTGTGTGGTGTTCACATACTGTGGAGGATTTTGACCTCCACCTGTGATTATGATTCCGTTTTGTGCGTAGATGCCGCTAATCATGATTAGACCTGCTGTGCTGGTAACAAGTATTCATAGTCAGCAATACCACTATCTACGGTGATCTTCATAGCACCCTGATCACTAATGTAAATCTTCTTGTCTCCTGCCAAGTCCATGATTGACAAGAACTGTTTTACTGGCCATGCCCACGCACGTGCAAGCGATCCAGAGATAGCACTTTCAAACACAAAGTTAGCACTGTGACTTGATACATCACCAAAGTGAATCTTAAGATCAGTGCCATCAGTCTTGGTCACAAATGTAGGTGACTCACTATTAGCATTGGCCTGTTTCTTCAAGCGTTGAATGTTGACGATCTTTGGTTCAAACTGTACGTTCCAAGCTGCACCTGCGAACTTGACAATCTTGACTTTTTCTTCAACGATTGCTTGTGACATCAAGCGATAGTCATTGACGAAATCTTTAGACTTGGTTTCAAAGTGAATGGCAACCGGAACATCTTGACCGTCACGTTGCTGACGAGTCATAGAGATTGTAGCGTGTTCATCGTAGTCATCAAAGCCAAGAATGGTCTTAAGCTTGTTTAAGTTTGGCATACCAAATGTTCCAATGAACTCTGCGTTTGGTCCCTTGAGTTTACCACTTATGATAACAGTACGATCTTCTGCGTTGGCTGTGATTGCAGTTTCCTTGTCAGTACCTACGATTTTCAATGTGTCAATGAAACCTAGTTGTACTGTGTGCGAAATTAAATCGTTTAATTGGTCTTTCATGTATTTCCTTTAGATATGTGTAGTATACGTTGTTTGTGTGAATGAGTCAATCATTTTGGACAGATTGACTACTCAAACGAAAAGAGAGTGTTGAATGTGCTGCCGATATCAGAGTCAGAGCAAACGTCCCAATCAAGAACGCCAATCAAGTTTTCGATTTTGTCATCGACCAATGACTTGACCATACCCTTGTCATCAAATGGTAGCTCTTTGAACCAATCCGGAAGTCTAAGCTGATCCACTGGATACGCCACAGAGGTCATGGCAAGTGGATTGTTTCGCAATTGACACACCACGATTTTCATACCATCGACAATCTTCTGTGAGTATCTATCCCCGTTCATGTGACATAGATAGTTCCAGTTGATTGCTGCACGTACATGACCCGGCATATTGGTTTTGCCGCCGTCTGCTCTACGCATCAACTCTTCATAGTGTGCAATCTTCTTGACACCCTGTGGTCTGCCCTTTGTCCATGAATCGTTCTTGGCAAGTTCGTGTTTGAAATCACGTATCTCTTTGATCACGGTTTCACGATCAGTTCCTTCTAGAACCAAATCAAGAATCTCACTTAAGAATGTTTGAACATACTTGGGAGTATCTGCACGTTTGAGATCAAGACCCATGGCTTTGATTTTGCCACGTGAGCCATTGACATCAAGACGCTTACCCTCTTTGTCATAGATGTTTACAGCATAGCGTTTCTTGGTCATAAAGATGCCACGATCTGCTACAAGTTCTCGACCTGCTGCAATGATAGCGCCATTCTTTGGTGGACAATGAAACGCTTCTTTCATGAAGTCTGGGAACGAAGCGTTGACTGCTTCACCCAGTTGATCATAGATTTCAACCGCTACATCTTTATTCCAGTTCTTTGCCGTTTCTGAATCCTTGCTCAATGTTGGCCATGCTGAAAAATAACACGAGTCAGTATCACCGTAAATGATAGCGTCACCGTTGTGATCGTATTTGCCTGTGATCTGTTGATTCAAGTACGCACTCATGTGCTTGACAATACAACGACCGTTAAGCGTGGTACTTTGTCCAAGACGTAGATCATAGAATCGACTGTGTGGATTCAACAATGCTCCGTATGCCGAGTTCAGCAGAATCTTGCGAACAAGTTGACGCTTGTCCAAGTACTCACGTTCTTCTTGCGTAGTAGCAGCTTTAAGTTCTTTTTGAATAGCCTTACGCTCACTGTACCAACGTGACAGCAATCCAGGAATGATCCCTTCTTTTTCATACGTATAGATTGTACCATTGGCACTTAACATCCACGGTTGATTACTATCGAAAATCATTTTGTGAATTTCAGCCGCACTTGCTTGCTCACTGTTGCCACGTTCCCAATCAATGGTTAAGAGCGTAGCACGTTCTTGATTCATAACGGCATTGTACTCGACTGTGCCGAACATACCGTCCCATGCCTTTGCAAAGTTTTGACCGTTTTCACGCATACGACTTTCAATCAATTCGTATGTAGCGTCTAGACGGATTTGTCCAATGATCGTTTCTGGGGCCATGTTAAGAGCACGGATAACTGACGGGTACAGCGAGTTGATGTCAACTGCACCGATCCATTCGTGGATCCCTTTTTTTGGCACAGCAACATAGGCACCTGCTGCTGTCGGTTCATCACTATCTTCATTGCGACCTCTCCTTATCTTGTCTGGAACAATCAACCCACGCTCGTGCGCTTCGTTGATAACAGCTTGATCAATCATAGCCACTGAACCCATTGCGGTTGGCAACAACACACCGTTCTGATGTGCAATGTCACAAGCTAAGTTTAAGAACTCAAGTTTGTCGTGAATCTTGAACAACAACATTGTATCTTGACGGTTGTATTCTAAGAATTTGCGCCAGTCTTTGTTGTATAGTTGATCAAGTGATCCTTCGTATTGCGTTTTATTTTCGCCCACTTCAAGTTCACCAATCGAGTCTAGCTTATAGCTATGGCGACTTTCATAGTTGTACTTCTTGTACAGTTCAAGATAGTCCATGTGAACACGACCATACAAATCGTATGTTTCCTGTTCTTGATCAAACATAACGTATGTACGTGCTTTTGGAAGTTGATTCCACAAACAGAAACGTCGTGTATCATCTTTCGACATAACACGTGTGACACGATTGACCATATAGGGTATATCGTACCCTGCTGAGTTCCAACCTGTGAGTACGTCTGCGTCTTCGATTAGATCAAAAAACGTGTTGAACATATCTGTTTCGTTGTAGAAAATAAACGTGTTGTCAAACTGTTCAATGATCTTGCTGGCTTCCTTTGAGTCCATGTGCTTAGGAGGAATACAAAGTGTGACCAATTGTTCTGCCCAATCTAAGTACAAGGAGATTGCAGTGACTGGATTGAATGGATCATTGGTAGGTGCAAAACCTTTTTTCGGATCAAAGTCCGTTTCAATGTCGAAGAAACAAGTGTGAAGTTTTGGAGATGGCTTGTTCAAGTAGTTGTCTGATAAACAACGAAAGATAGGGTTGATGTCACTCTCATAGATTTTCTTTGAGGACTGCATCTTGACTTCTTTCATGAACTCACTGCGTTTGCGACAAGTGAACTTGGTCAAGGGTTCATCGTATACTGAACGATGCTTACCCTTTGGGTCGCCGTAGTAAAACGTATAGTTGACAGGGAACTGTTCGTATCGACGAACGCCGTCTACCCGTTCTACGACATGGATAATGTCCTTATCACGGTCATGGAGTGCATCCACGTAGCTCAAAGTGTTTTTCCTACAGTTGTCAAAATGTTTTCCAGCAACTCGTGATCACGCTGAGTTTGGCCAAATTCCATTTTGTGTGCGATCTTGATTGCCTTTTTGAGAACAGTGGCTTTGATATTCATTTCTTCTGCCACAGCTTTGATAGTGTCAGATAAGCCGGCGTTCAGTGTTTCCACTTCATTCATTACCTGCATACCTTCGTTGATTAGTTGGTTGAGCTTTAGCTTTTGATCGTTGCTAAAAATGGTTACATCGTGTTCTTGATTGTCTTGTGTGTCTGACATTGTTGCTCCTTTGAGATATCTACTTATTATACTCTCATTGTGCAATAAGTCAATCCTTTTTGGATAAGTCCGCAAATATGTCGTTCAATGCGGCCACAGTGTCTTCGTAGTTTGTGTGCAAGATGGCGTGTCCACCCTTTTGCTTCCATGGCTTAACGTTGTAGGGCATGTCATCAATCAGTATGTTTGGAACTCCATGACTAGTAGCCCAGTTGTACTTGTCGGAGTTGACAATAGCTGATTTCTCATGTTGTGGGCCAAGATGATTACGCACCCATGCTTTTTTCGCACGTTCAGATGCTATTGTTCCACGACGATCACCCTGATATGGTCTCAAGGGTGCAGTCAGTATGGTGAATGGTTGTCCACGATTGACCAGCCATGCAATTAGTTTTTCACCGTCAGGTAGCATTGGAAGATTCTTGAAGAAGTCATAGATTTCTTTCTTGCCTGCACCTGCAAGTTTGTTGATGTCGTTGTCATAGTTGACGAACTCACTAGCAAAGTCAGCCAGTACGCCGTCTAGATCGATGTACAGTTTAGGAATTGTGATATCACTAATCTTCATGATCATCTAAGTCCACGTATTTGATAGGCATGTGATTGAGTGCAGCAGCCAATGCTCTGTGATTTCCGTCGATGATTCTATCGTTTGCCACGACAATGATAGAATTTGACAAGTTTGGGTTTTCTCTATAGTGATTGACAATCTCTGCTTGTTCTTCATCCATCATGTCTGTGATGTCGTCAATATGTTCTGCACGATACTGACTGAGCAATAGCATGTTCAATCTATTGGGTGATAGAGTTTGTACTTCAAGATCACGATTTAGATCAGACTGCGATACATAGTCCCAAAAGATTTCATCACGCTCTGGATAATCACCTGAGTATAGCTTATCAAGTGTGACAGAGAGGTCTATGTTTTCAGTAAGCAGCTCTTTAATCTTCATGATCATCTAAGAATGTACTTGCGATTTGCTTACACAGTTGCTCAAGCTTTTTGTTCTTGGTACACTGTAAGTGGTATGTCTTGTGTTGATTAGGCTCTTGTGTGTGATCAATGTAGCCACAGTAGACCTTGTGAACAGGACCCAAGTTGATCAGTGAGTCGCAACTATCACCCAGTCGTTCTGCTGTTGCTTCGTCAGTACAGGGCGAAAGCGTAGTGATGATAATACTTCCAGGCTGAATGTCGCCATGCATGTCACGATACTTATCCATAGCTGCACGTTCTGCGTGTATATGCTTACCTGTGCCGTACTCAACATGATTCAGTGCAGGTACAAATCGGTTTTCATTATCAAGCACACCAGCAGCAACCATACCAAAGCCCTCTGGATCGTTCTGATGTGAGCCGATAATCATTTCAATCAACTGAACCATCAATTGATCTAGCTTGTCGGTATCGTGTATTTGAAAGTCAGTTATCTTCATAGTAGTTTACTCAAATCAGGTAACATTGCTTGTACATCTAAGTTTCGTTCTGTTGCCAGTTTGCGAGTTTGACTTACAACTGATTCCCATTTAATATCAGTTGGCAAATTCAAGTATTGAATTGATATTTTAAAAAAATCTTCCGAGTTTTTAGAAAACGTTTTCAAGTCACCTACAGTTTTAGTATCAAATTCTTCAATCAATTTAATCTTTGCTTTTTCTGGCAAAGTTCGTATTGCTTGCCAGTCTGGAACAGTGACCCAAGTAAAACTCATTGCCCATTCAGAAAAATCAGTTTTCATGTAGTCAATGAAGTCAGACATTGTAAAAATATTGTATATGTTGACTACTGTGTTTGTATGTAGAAAAATATTATCCAACTCACCCCACCATTGACGATAAAGATTCATTGTGTCAATAACGGTATCAAATTTTCCTGGCCAGCGATTCCAATTATTGGCATCAGCTACTCCATCAATGCTTACTATAAATTTAACTTGTTTGCACTGTTCGATCAACACTCTTAACCGCTCATTTGGAAGATGTGTTCCATTGGTATTGACGATAAGCTCTAATTCTGATAGATTAACTTTGTCTAATAAATCACAGAATCTATCGCATTCCATAAATGGCTCTCCACCTAATATCTTAAGTGTTTTTAGTTGTGATAAATCCCAACTAGACCAATCAAATTTATTGTCTACAAGTCGCATTCCTGAACGACCTGCTTTTATATTCTCAGTAGACCACTTGGTTGAATGTAAATCGCTACATCCTACACACGCTAGATTACATAGATTACTAAATGCTAATTCAATGTACTCTAACTTATCCGAAGCAATATCTGTTGGAGTCATGTAGTGCAAACTACTTTCACGTCCGCTAGTCATGCCTACTGCTTCCATTTCATAGCAACGTTCACAACCTTTGATCGGTTTGCCCGCCAACATATCAACTTTGATTGTTGTCCACTCATGAGAGTTGCGAGGATTGGCTGATACGTTGCTGTTCTCTACTGTAAGATTACCATTACGTGATAGCCAGTAGCAGCATGGCTTGACTATACCTACTGGTGCTATACAAGCTGCTCTCCATGGGTAGGAGCATATCGATTTGTTTGTTGTATTCATAGTAGTATTTAGTGGCACTTTAGACTTGTGGTAGCGAATCACGTATCACGCCAGTTCCCGGCTGACACCTCCGTTTTACAACGGGTCCTAATGGTGTAGTTTACGCACGTTCTTTGCGGAGAATCGAACGCATCATCCACGCATGTTTTTGCATAGCTGATTGACGTTCGCTCAAGAAGTTAGCAATTCCCTGCTGATTCTCTTGTGTGGCCTCTGCAAAACACTGCATAATACAGTTCAGTAGAATCTGTGTATCCTGTAACAGTTCAGCGAACATAAGTTCAGCACGAGGAATTCTAAGTTGATCCTGTATTTGAGTTAGTTCCGCGTAACGTGTTAAGCTGCCAGGAGTGTATGAGTCTAGACTGCGAATATATTCAGCGATAACATCAATTGTACCGTAAATATCTTCGTATAGCTTACCGAGAAATTTATGATACTGCGGAAAGTCAGGTCCCTCTACACACCAATGAAACTGGTGTGCTTTAACATAATAGCTAAAGCTAGTTGCTTGTAATACTTTTAAGTTGTCTGCTAACATTATTTCTTACCTTTCTTTTTGTTGTAGATCGACCATGCAGTTGCAAATGCTTTCTCTGGGTGACCTGGATATTCTTTCTTGAGTTTACGCACCATGTCTTCCATGCCTGGTGGAGCAACTTCATCTAACTCAACGCCTACTGACTCTGCGGCTCCTCCGAATCCTTGACCTTTTTTTGGTGGTGCTTTGTCTGTACCCTTCCAGTATCCACCGAATTTGGGTCCGCTTTTTTTATGTGTGGCTGCTGCCATGCTACCTTCTTTGACTCTGGGTGTTCCTTTGGGTACATATGAACCTGTAGGCTCAGTTGCAGGTAACTGATATCCTTTTGGTAGATTCTGCAATACTTCTTGCGGTGTTAATTTTGCCTTGTTCAGAGCAATACTAACAATCTGATATGGGTTGTCAAATTCTGCTGCGTTTCTAACGTTTTGTACCCATTGATCATGTAGTGCTTTGGGATCAGATGCTTGTTGTGCTGCAAAACGTTTTTGTGCTTGTGGGTTTACTAGACTCTTGACAATAGCTGCGTTTGAACTTGCAACTGATGTAGCTTGTGGAGCTTGCGGTACCTGTGGTGCTGCATGTGCTCCACCACCTCCTAGTGCTGCTGCGCCTGCTAGTGCCGCGCCCGCTACGTTTTGTTTCCAGCCCTCATCGATTTCGTCTTCTTCAAACCATTCTTTCTTGCGTTCTTTTTTATCTTTGCTTACCAATGCACGATCATCACGCTTATCTGCACGATTGCCAAAGTAATCCTGTGACGCAGTTTTTTTACCTACTACGTCTTTTGTCTTGTACTTTTCACGAGACACAATATCATCACTGATTATTTCTGATGCTTTCATTTTTTCTTCTTTGCCTCGCCTGACCAGTAATGATTCATCATCTTTAACATATCATCTTTGATATCAGGAAGTTTGTTGGTGTTTTTCAAGCCAAGTTTCTTACTTAGTATTGCGTGTTCAGCGTTATCTTTTTCAATTTGCTCAGGACTACGAGTTTCACCGCCGCCACGTGGATCGTAATTTGGATCTTCCCATGGGTCGCCGTGTTCCGGCAACTGGGTCTTAGGGCCTGCCATTGTGTTAGTTTTGATTCGTTTCTTTGTTTGGTCGTGTCGTGATTGAAGTTCGTCCTTGGGTGTTGACTCTGAATCATCCATAAAACGGTTAAAAGCATCAATTGCACTTTGATATCTTTTAGGATTCTGTCTTGGCGAGGCCTCCGACACACCTTTTTTCTTTGGGCTAACAGTCTGATGACGTTTGACTTCTTTGCGACACTTGGTACAATGAAGTACACCGTCCATATCGTCGTGCTGACTAGTTTCTTCGTAGGTGCCTTTTTTACAGGCAGTACATTTCTTACCAGTCATATCAACTTGTTTGCCGCTATCTTCATCAACAGCACCAGGATGTCTGCGACTGTTACGTGGGTCAACAAATGTTTCCTGTGCCAGATGTAGCGAACGTTGGNCGCCAGGCATCAATGAGTTGCCTAGTTCGTCTAATTTTGTTTTGCTGCTGTGTTGTGCAAGCTTTTTGCCCAAACGTCGATAGTCATCCATTGTCCACTTTTCATCTTTGTGACGATGTGCCATTTTTGCAATTTGATCTTGTACATCGTCAAGTGCGTTGTACTCACGATCACCCTCGTAGGGTACTGCTTTTCTGCTTTCTTTTACTGCTTTTTTCTTTTTCTTTTCACGTTGTTCTTGACCGATCAACGCACTGTTCTTCCACAGTCCGAACTCACTGACTTTAGGTGCGTCCGGTGTCTTAGTACCGTCAACAGAATTACCCTCACTACTGTCGCACTTACAGGGTTCACAACCACAACTTGTGCATTTTTCGCCCTCGTAGAAGATAGAGTCTTTCTTGCGACTTTTGACACCGCCAATGGGTTGTGCTACACTAGCGACTGAGCCGCTGGTAGTTGCCATTTCTGATAGCGTATCTAGTAATTTTCTGATTGACATAGTAGTTCATCCGTGAAGTTATGATGTATTTATCATTATTCACGGATGAAGGTTACTATTAGTTACTGATCCATCGAACTGATGCTTGGCAGCCAGAAGCGCCGCCCATAAGTGTTTGTCCACTTATGGTAGTGTAAACTGTAAATGTGATATAGTCAGTTATGTTAGCCAAATAAATCATTCTAGACTGCATCATGGTTAATCCGTTAGTCTGATTATTAGTAGCCTGAGAAAAACCAACGTCAGCATCGTTTACACGAATCTGAGCATTAAGTTGGCCAGTTCCGGCAGTACCTGAAGCGTTCCAGTTTATTACGTAATCAACTTGATACCAACCTATTATGCCTGGAGTTACACGAGCAGTGCCGCCGCCAACCCACCAACTTTGAGGATCATCAACGTCATTCCAGCTAACCAGCGTGTCTGCGTTTTGTGTTGTTCCGATGGTAGTATTAGTAAATTTACCTACGAACCACCATTGTGGTACATCAACCCAACTATTGATTGTTACGTTATTGAGATTAGCACTACCAGTTGAAACAATCTCTCCGCTAGTAATCAAGTTGGCTCCTGTTACGTTGCCTGTAGTTGATATTCCCTCAACTTGTGCCGTTGTTGGATCGTATGTTGTTATTGAGGCTAGTTGACCTGTTACTATTGATTTGATGCTCATTTTATTATTCCTGTTTATCTATTAAATACTCTTCAATGCGTTAGGAGTGAACTGTACAGGTACAACACAGTTATAACCGGTGTTTGATGGATCAATTGCGGCTGTGCCGTTGTATCCAAACGCCCAAATTACGTTATCAACTGTGACTCCATAACGAGTTGTGGCGTCATTATAACCTCTAGTACCAAAGAACTTAAATACTGTACCTTTTGGCACAGCTAGTTGAACTAGTGAGGGAATAGTGCCGCTAAACCCGCTCTGAGAACCTAACTGTCCGTATCCACCCGCACCACAAGCCCACCATCCGGTTGATTTTTGAATGAACGGTGATTGTGATGCGTAACCAAAGTAGTCCCATCCTTGAACATTACCTGTCATATCAATTACACCGGTTGATAGTTTGTATGGGGTGGTAATAGATGCTCCAGCAACGCCCATTCCAACTTGTCCATATGTGTTATAGCCGTATGAGTACAGATCACCGTTGAACATTTGAACATACATTGTCATTGGTGCGTCGCCTGCTGATAATACCTTTTGAATACGTCCAGTTAGACCAGATGATGTTAGTGGGGCAACAGGAACATTAGTGTTGGTAAAATTACCTGTGCCCAATGAACCCCAGTTGTTGCTACCAGCACCTACTAAGCGACTGGTTGTGCCGTTGTCCATGAACAGAACCATGACCTGATAGTTAGAGCGGCCGCCGTTGTCGTTGTAAGGTCCACCGTAATGAATAGATTGAATCTCCAATGTTGCGTCACCGCCCTGCCATAGTGTAGCAACTGTTGCGAATGTTGGCTGTGCATATGAGTTGATACCCAGTGCTCCTGTGCCGTTCCATCCTGCTACCCATATTGAGCCGTCATTCTGTTGAACCACTACGCAACCTAAGTCGCCGCCCAAGTTCCAAACTGATAATGCGTTTGGAGAGATCCAACTAAGTTGTGTCCAAGTTGGTTTCGCATTATTAGTTCCTAGTCCAAATTGATACTGTCCGTCATGACCACAACCCCAGTAGGTGTTGTTTGTTTTCTTCATAAGAAGACGACCCCAAGAAGGACAGTTGGCTTGTGATACGTGAGTATAAACCGCTTCAACACCAGTGTTAGATAGTGTTGGGAAGAATCTATTTACATAATCACCAAGACCAAGTTGACCATAAGCGTTATAACCCCATGTGTAGAGATTGCCATTTGAGAACAGTGCATATGCCGAGTATCCGTATGTTCCAGCATCTACTATAGTTCCGGTTACTTCATTCGGGAACACGATTTCATAACAGTTATTAACGCCTGCCTGTAATGGAGAGTTTTGATTGGTGTACAGTGCGGCGGTCCATGCCCAGCCGTCTCCAGAACCTTTCAGTGCGAATAAACGACCATCTGCGATCAACAGTGTAACACCGTAAGTGTACCCTTGATCGATCTTGGTAATGTCACGCATACCTGCGCCGCTGATTGACTCCCATGTACCATAACCGGACAAGAATTGCGCCGAGCTTCCTGAGAGATTTATTGCCGCTACGTTACCGATGTTTGTTGCAACGACGTTACCAGTAGTAGTAATATTACCAGTAGCAGTTATCTTGCCGCTAGATGTGAGATTACCGGCAGTGATGTTGCCTGCAAGATTGAGTGTGCTAGTGTATGTAATCTCTTTTGACGTAGTGTTGTATGCTACAACTTGAGCAATGTTAGAGATATCGTTACGGACTGGGTTCACGAAGAATCCAGCACTATCACCAAGTAAGTTAGCACCTGATGCGTTCAGTACAATAGCCGAGGCTGATGATAGTGCGTTAGCACCGATAGCAATAGAGTTGCCGCCCTGATTGATACCGCCCGAGTAAGGACCAATGGCAATAGCGTTAGCACCCTGACTTGACGGTGCTGCGTATGCGCCGATAGCGATTGCGCTAGACTGTTGATTTGTTGTACCAGCACGACCGATGGCAATGGCGCCGGCGCCTTGAGTCGATTGTCCTGCACCGTCACCAACTGCTACAGCCTGTGAACCCTGAGTTGAGAAACCAGCGTATGCACCGATAGCAACAGCATTAGCACCCTGACCTGAGTTGGCAGATGAGTAACCAATAGCAACTGCATTACCACCCTGTGAGTTAAACCCAGCACTCAGACCAATAGCAACAGATTGTGTGCCCTGTGTATTAGCGCCTGCATCGGAACCGATTGCAATTGAGGCAACTCCTTGTACGTTGCTAGCAGCGTTGGCTCCGATAGCAATTGCTTTAGTTGCCTGTGTTGCGATACCTGCTGCGGCACCGATTGCAACAGCATTAGCTCCCTGTGCTGCACGAGCGGCCGATGATCCGATAGCAATAGCGCCAGCAGCCTGTGATTGTCCACTATTAACACCTACAGCAATTGATCCGAAGTTTTGAGTGCTGTTGCCGGCGTTTGTTCCAAGTGAGATTGTACTGACGCCGATTTTACCAGCGAGTACTCCTTCCACACTTAGAAAAACGTTGCCATTTAGGGCATCGATACTGACACTAGATGTACCGTTTGCGATTATCGACTGTACTGGCAGACCTGTTAGTTGTGAACCATTACCAATAAAGAAGTTGGCTGCTACGTTTGATGTTGTTGTGATATTTCCTGTTGTAGTAACAACAACGTTAGCGTTACTTGCCAGATATGTTGTTACTTCGCTATTACCATAGTTCGCTGGCAGACCTGTTAGTTGTGAGCCGTTACCAATAAAGTAAGGAGCAGTTACGTTGCCACTAAACGAACCTGTTGTAGCACCCGATAGTGCTCCATTAGCATTGATGCCGCCGTTAGCAAGAATAGGCAATGATGACTGCCACAGATTAGAACCTGAATTGTAAGTGAACGATGCGTATGCGCCCAATGGACCAACCGAAATACCACCGCCCTGTGCTGCGGCTGGGTTGATAGCGTTGTTTGCTGCGATCCACTGTAGATCGTTTGTTGTTGCATTAACAACGTCATTGTATGTTAGATTGCCTGTAACTTGTAGGTTACCAGCAACGATTACATTACCGTTTGGCAGACCACCACCTAATGGATCAATCGTGATAGTATCGCCAGATGTTGAGATGTTGTTGCCAGTAATCTGAATGTTACCGCTACCCAGTGATATCTTTGTTGCAGTTACGTTAGCAGTTGTAGTGACATCACCTGCTAAGTTAGCAAGTGCGCCTGTATACAGCGGTAAGTATGCCGCTACGTTACTATTACCGTAACCACTCGATACGATTGAGTTAACTGATGATGCTACTGTTGTTACTACGTCAATACCGTCACCGATTTGTAGTGGGATATTAACAGTGATCGTGTCGCCACTTAGTGTGTAGTATGTGTTTTCTAAGAGAGCACCGTTGTAGAACACTGTCATTTCCAAATTACTATTGTAACTTGCTAGAATAGTGTTCGAGAATGTTTGATTGTTTCCTGCGAATGGAGCAGTAATGTAAACAGGTGGTACTGTGTAGATTAAGTTGTCCGCCCAGGTCAGATTTCCTGTGCCATCTGTACTTAGTACTTGTCCAGTAGTACCGCCAGTGATTGCTACGTTACCAACGTTACCCAGTGCTGTAAGACCAGTGACTGTTAAGTTTCCTGCTGCAACATTGCCTGTTGTAATAATGTTTGATGTTACGGTACCGCTTGCTAGTAGTGTTGTTACATTAGCATTAGCGTAGCCTGCTGGCAGACCTGTTAGTTGTGAGCCGTCACCAATAAAGTACGGCGCTACTACGTTGCCCGCTGCGTTGATATTGCCGGCTGCTGTAAGGTTACCGTCTGTACCAAACTTCCAAGTGTAACTGTAGCCTGGTACATTAACTAGATCGAAGTTCTCAATGTAAGTACCGTCATTCTGTGTGTATACCCAATTAGTGATTGAACCTGCGGCATCGTATGGGTTATAACTTGTAACGTCTTCAACCCACTGTAGCTGTGCGTAGCCCGAACCTGGAGTTGGGCCGCCTGCTGTTAAGGAGATACCACGATCATTGATACCGTTGACTTCCATTGTTCCTGTCAACCCGCCGGTTGGAATCGAGAAGATATTCCCGCCGCTGGCAAATGTGATTTCTCCGGCTGCACCTACGTTTACGTTTGCTGCACCTACGTTAGCAGTTGTAATAATGTCCTGTGTATCAGTGCCACCAGCAAGATAGGTTGCTACGTTTGCGTTACCATATGATACTACGTTAGATAATAGGCCGCCATCGCCGATAAAGAAGTTGCCAGGCGCTGATGTAATATTTCCAGCAACGATGTTACCAACCATTGGTAGATCACCGTCATATGTTTGTAAGTATCCGAATACGTTACTGTTCGAGTAGTTTACTAAGATGTTTTGACCGTTTGCATACACGTAGTCGGTTGCAATTACGTTACCGATGAATGTAGCGTTACTTTCGTCGAATGTTGCAATGTTAGCGACACCGTTTGCGCCCATTGTAATAATGTTGGCGGTAGTGCCGTTAACGTCTACGTTGCAAGTACCATCAGAAATTTGACTACCAGCATTGATGGTAAGATTAGACATCAGACCGCCGTCGCCTAAGAAGTAGTAACCTGTATTTGCTACAATGTTACCCTCAGCGACAATGTTACCGGCAACAATGTTACCGCTAGTTGTAATGTTTGAGTTACCGTCACTGGTAACGATAGGCAATGAGTTGAATAACAGGGTATTTGCTACGCCGTTTGCTGTACCAACAGTCAGTGGGAATCCGTTGAAGTAGATAGTAGCATTGGACAGGAACAAGTGTTGAAACTGATTTGATACACTACCGAGATTAGATACGTTGTTGCCGGCAGGAATGATATCGCCTACCAGTCCGGCTGCCATGAATGCATTTGCATCTACGTTTGAGTATGTACCACTGCCGCCCGCAGACCAACTTAAGTTGCCTGCTCCGTCAGTAGTCAGTACCTCACCTACGTTACCGCCTGTGATAATAACGTTGGCATTGCTACCAAGCGTGGTATTACCAATAGGCACTAGACCAGTTATATTGCCAGTGGTCGGATCGTATGTTGTTATTGTTGATAGTTCGCCGGTGACTTTGTTACGTAAGTTCATGTTGTATTCCCGTTAGTTAAAACATTGCGTTGATACAGTATTTATCATTAAACGAAAAGACCAGCACGTGGCTGGTCTATTTTTCATCAGTTTTGATGCTTAAAATACCAAAAAGAAGTTTGATGATGACGCTACAGGCGGAACATCGGTGAATATCCAACCTGTATTGTTGCCGCCATCAATGTTGTTATTTGTTAACAGTGAATACCATTTATTTGCCGGACTTGCGTTAGAATAACTGATGCTTGTGTAATTTACATTAACAGTGCCACTGCCAGTGAATACTAAATTGTGAGTGGCGACCGGAGGAGAGCCAGTTGAATTAATATAAACAATATTACCTGCCGTTCCTGTAATCGTCCATCCACCAAAAGTATTTGTAGTACCAGCAGTAAATAGCACATTGTGTGTCACGGTTTTAGTAGATGATAGTGTTCCAGTAAATGTATTATTACCGGTGAACGTAGTGGTGACGGTCACCGTAGTTCCAGTGAGTCCGCCAATAACTAAGTTGTTATATGTTAAATTACCGCCAGCAAATGTTTTAGCATTTGCTGCGGCACTGGCCAATATAATAGTACTACCCGTACTAACAAATGTAAGATTGGTTGATGTAGCCAAGTTCCACGGAGATCCAATGGAATTTATGGTTACTGTTGAATTAGTAATATCAATAGTTCTGACATTAGTATTACTTGATGATATCGCATTTGTTGTAATGGAATAACCATTAGTAACAATGCCTCCAGCGGTAACTGTTATTGCTTTTGTTGGTGCATAAAGATTGCCATTTAACAACACTGGATTAGTAGAGTTGAAGATCAAAGCGAGGTCTAAGAACGTTTCGTTTGTAGTGATTGTCTTACTAGCGCCAGTTCCGGCAAATGTAGTGCCTGTGGCACTCGGAGTAACCGTCATGCTACCGCTTAGTGTTAGATTACCATATATAGTTCTGGCTATCGGACTTAGTGTTCCACTAAAACCAGTAAAGTCTAAGTCGTTAACATAGGTTGATAATACAACCGTATCACTACCAGCACTTACTTTAATGTTAAACGCACCGCTAGCGGTCAATCCTGTGTTTACTGTTCTTGTGCCGGTGCTTCCACTGTAACTAAGATTGATGTAACCTGTTCCTGTAACGGTCATACCACTGGCGGTAATGAAGTTGACAACTGTAGTGGCATTGCCAGTAACATTTATCACACTGTTAGTGCCCATGTTCCATGTTTTCGCTGCCACGCCCGAGTTACCAAGAGCAGGAGTATTGACCGTTTGTTCGTTGAGATTAAGTATTCCTGTATTTATACCAAATGCAGTTTTAACATTAACCGTATCCTGCAACGTCCAAGTGCCGCTGCCGTTATTAAACGCAAATCTATCAAAAAGAATATCACCAGTTGTTACTGTGTAGCTGCCAGCACCAGCAAAGTTAAATTGACCTACGATTGACCAAGTGACGTTACCACCGGCGCCGCTTCCGTCAAGATTACCGTTGACGTTGACAACAGGTGTGCCGGAAAAAGTTAAGATGCCCGATGCTGGTTTGGCAATATTTAAACTTCCTACGCTTAGTGTGCCAGTACCTGTAACGGTGTAGTTACCTGCCGCACTATTAGCATCAAAGTATACATCATCAGTGCTGGTGGGCGCCGTAGCACCACCAGCACCACCCGATGTCGCACTCCAGTTAGTTGTAGAAGCAGATGTCCAACTACCCGAACCGCCTACCCAATATCTAGCCGCCATGATTTATCCTTTACGCTTGGGTGGCAACCGACACCACGTCCCAAGTTGTGTCTTGAGCGTTGTAGATACAGCCGACATACACATACTTGTTAGCGACCGTAGTTGTTGGCAGTATAGTACCAATCACTTGATAGATTGCGTTCCAAGTTAATGTTTGTGGTGTGCCGTTGTCAAGTATTCTGATAGTCAACTTCTGACCGTCTAGTGGTGTTCCAACAGGTGCCGCTATAGTAGCACTTTCTGCTAAAGCTGTTATATTATATTGTGTGGCTCCAACAGGCGGAGCAATAGTACTAGCAGAGGCAACAAAATCAATTACAGGAGCCGGAGTTGGTAAGTTTGTCAACAGTGAGCCGTCGCCTACAAAGAACCCACTTGCTGTGATGTTACCAAGTGTACCAACTGTGGCCAGTGAACTAAAGCCTGATAAGTATGGTGCCGGAGATGCTCCTCCGCCTACGATTCCGCCAGATACAACTAGAAATCCACCGTCTGCTAGTGTTAGATTACTATCTGTGCCGAATACCCACGAGTTGCTGCCTACACTAACAGCAACGTTACCATTAGTAGTAGGAACTGTTACATTACTTGTTCCGTTAATTACTTGTACTGCATTGACATTTGTTATGTTACTACCATCACCTTTTAAATATTGTGCGCCGATGACATTAGCGTTGGCAAAAAAATCAACGTTGGTATTGATTCTACCATACTGACTTAATTCTATATTATATGTAGACCAATTGATAGAACTAACTTGTTGTGGGAAATTGATAGCGCCGTATATATCTACATTACCCGGAGTTCTTAAATTACCGTCTGTGTCAAATATCCAGTTTTTTGTACCGTTTGAGCGCAGTGTGTATCCGCCACCGTTAGTGTAGAAACCAGCGCCAGATGTATCTCTCATATCAATACTAGTAACCACGCCGTTGTCTGTGGCAAACTGTGTTGATACCGTGGCATTTAACTTTGCACCGTTGGGAAATGTTGTTGAACCGTCAACGCCCATTGTCCATTGAGCGATGTTACCGTTGTCATCATTCGCCTGAAATCCAATGTTACCTGTGTTTGCCAGTTTGACATACAATGCGTCACTACCTAAAAATAGTTCTGACTGCCATAGATTACCTGATGTCAAGTGAACATGGTCGCCATCAACTGCGGTAGGATAAATGCTGAGTATCTGAGTCGGAGTGCCACCGTAGGGCGCCAATACAATCGCTTGACCTGATATTGGGGCATTGACCTCTGTAATTGTACTGGTGTTAGGAAAAGTAATGTTTGATACCGTTACGTTTCCAAGATCGGAGTTACCGCCTACGTTGTTGATACCCGTGATGTTACCAGTTGTTGGATTGTAACTGGTAATGGAATACATTTCGCCTGTGACTTTGTTTCTGATACCCATGATGAGTTCCTATGATAGAATTGTTATCATGTATTTATCAAATTTGTCTGAACTCTACTGTGTGATTCTTACCGTAAAGTACGCTTTCATATAGTCTTGATGTGTATTGTTAGTCAGCGATACTTTGACAAACTGAGTGATGCGATACTGTTTATCAGTTATTAACTGTGCAATCTGATCGTGTGCGTGTTCTGCTACACTACGTACCCATGGATGTGTCTGATGTATGGTTGCGCTGTGGTACATAAAGTTAGTCATTGTTGTGCCGTCCCAGTCAAAACTAAGACCCATACTTTCGTTGATTGTATCAGTAGATTCACTTATTATTTCTGTGTTGACACAGTTATTATCATCAGCGAATTGTTTGAGATGTTGTTTTGGGCCACGTAATAACAAGCGAAACAATCCAGTAGCTCGTTCGGGGAACACACCCACATCTTCTATCTTGATAAAGACGGGAATTGTTGGGATCGTTGCCAGTGGCGCATTAACAATGTTTGCTAGTGATTGAAATACTGTTTGATTAAATGTTTGATCACGTGGATGTAATCGTGCAAACAGTGCCGGTAATCGACTACCACAGTCAAACTCTAATCCCATTGAAAGATGTGACGCTACTAGTGGTACTATTTTGTATTGTTCTATCAAACTCTTACTAGTATTGTCTAAAATACCACGCTCGTACATATCATCATGATAAAACGTCGAGAAGTCGATGTTGCTATCTAATCGACTGTACTCGTACATTTGTGCGCCCAGTGGGCTGATATATTTTGTGTCGTAAAAATAAGTATTCACATTACGGGTATGCTGGTTGAATGCTAGTTTGTCCGTTCGTTCCCTGAAAATCAAAGCATACGGTTTCTGATGTATAGGTTTGCGATGGTATTGCAATTATTGGAATAGTTGGCGCATCATCTGCGTAAACTATGGGACTGCCGATACCGGAGTATAGACCGCTAAACCCAAGTATTTGATTAAAATACATTTGACTTGATACAGTTGAACCTGTTGTACAACCGATAGAAACTGTACCAGATGATGCAAAGGTAAATGTTGATCCTCCGGTATCTGTAAGATTCAAGTTAGTTGCAACTGTATCTCCGTTGGCGCCTGCCCATGCTGATATTAGACCAGGACTTCCATCATACCGTTTTTGAACGCACAGAAAATTCCAAGCATTTCTTGCCCAAATATGCGGAGCATATGCTTTTTCTGTACTGCCAAATGCATATACTGATAGCCAATCAAGACCTTGTCCCGGGCGACCTATGTTTAGTTGAAATCCATCGGTATTTTCAACGGTTATGATAGATTTACATTCATTAGTGATATTTGCCGGAACATAGAACCAAATATAGTACAACGACGCTGCAGAAAAGTCGGCCATGGAAGTATCGCTAGAACTTATTCTAACATTAGTTCCTGATGCAGTAAAGTCTCCGCAACTTGTTCCATATAACGGTGTAGGTCCGGTGGTTGTTATCTTTGGTTGATTTGGGTTTGTTCCATTGTTTGTCCATGTTCCTTTTCCACTATTACCAAATGGATAAGCAGTGGGTGTAATTGATGTGTCACTTGGATATGCGTATAAAAAAGAAGAGGTGGCGGCGCTAGAACCTGACCCGTTATATGCTGTGAATTGCCAACTTGCTCCATTATAGTCCGGAACATATGTTCCATTATACACTATTTGTGAAGAGGAACTTGGATAAATTATGTATTGCGTACCAGAAACAACTGGTATGTTTGTTGATAGTGAGGGCGGAGTAATAGTAGATACATTACCGTACACACTACTACCAATAACATAGCGCATGTTTCTAAAATTACATTCTAGTGGGAAAGAATATGTCTCGTCACGATCACCGACTGGTCCAGTAAATGTCCAGAATCCATTGCCTCCTAGCGTAGCGTAGTCTAGTGTAGTAGTAACACCTGTCATTTGCGCCATCAACTGTCCCGCGGCCCATACGTTAATTGTGGAACCCGTCTTGGAGAATGCCAGATGAAACCAGGTATTCCAGTATGATGGTGCCAGTGTAGAAATTTGCGTTGATGTGGATGCAGTGAGCACGATACTAAATGCTATGATACCGGCTGCACCACCAGTAGAATCAGGACTCATACTCAAACCAAAAAGCGTACTACCGAGTGAGTTGCTGTTGTCCCAAGCAACTAAAGGAACTCGCTGATTATTCCAAGCAGATGGCTTAATCCAAGTTTCCCAACAAAAATCTTGAGTTCCTGGATACAGATTTGCATAGTTTGCATTAGAAGTGGGAATGAGAAGTCCCGCCCACTCTGGGTTGTAAACCTCAAACAACGGGGTCTGTGCTTGAGGTTGAAGATCGCCGGATATCAGTACCGACTGAGCGATACCCATTAGTAAACTCCTGTACCGTTAATGAACCAAGTATCAGCCGCAACTTGTAACAGTGTAGCAATACCATAAGGACTTACTGTACGTGTTGCGCTTGTACTGTTACCGCCAATGTAAAGTGAAACACCCGATGCCGGTGTCAGTGCTACGCTACCAGTACCCTGTAACACCACAGTAACAGTAGTTCCTACTGGGAACGCTACTGATGCGTTGGTTGGGATAGTTAGTGTTTGTGCAGTTGTCGATGTTGAGTACAAGAATGAACCTGCTTGTGCTAAAGTCATTGTTGTGTTACCACTGATCGTGTTCTTGCTCAGATACGTTGTTGATCCTGGGCCGTAAGTAACTTCTTTTGTAGTTGTGTTGTAGTACACGGCATTAGTTACGTTACCAGTGTCATTACGAACAGGCGCTACATACAATCCACTATTAGCGCCGTTAAGGTCTGACCCAGTGGCATTTATAATAATACTGTTGGCTGATTGATTAGTCTTGCCAGCGTTGGCGCCAAGAGCAATGGCGTTGTTACCTTGACCAGTACTACCAGCAAGAACACCGATAGCGATACCTTGTTGACCTTGTGTTAAATATCCGGCTTGAGTACCGATTGCAATTGCGGTAACACCCTGATTATCTCGCCCGGCTTCTGATCCCATCGCAATCGCACCAAAGCTTTGAGTTAAGCCAGCAGTATAACCAATAGCAATACTACCATTTCCCGTGGTCCCGGCGCCTACACCAAGCGCAACTGAACTCTTGAGAGGGAACTCTGATGTAATAAAGCCCGCTGCAGATCCGTTGAGATTGAATGATATGTTACCGTCAGATGTAGCAATACGTACATTACTTGTTCCGTTAGAGATGCTTGCACCGGCTGATGTTGGTCCGTAAGTAACTTCTTTGGTCGTAGTGTTGTAGTATATAACGTTAGTTGTATTGCCAGTGTCGTTACGAATTGGAGCAACGTAGAAACTATTTGCTTGTGCTGCCACACCATTCAAGTTAGCGCCTGTAGCGTTTATAATGATAGTGTTTGCCGCTTGACCACTAGCACCAGCGTTGGCTCCGATAGCAACAGAGTTAGCACCCTGACCACCACCTGCGTATGAACCGATTGCAACACCTTTGATACCTTGTCCTGCACCGCCGGCTGATTTACCAACAGCGACTGCGTTAGCACCCTGTGTGTTATCAGCGGCTAATGAACCGATGGCAACTGAGTTTTGTCCTTGACTGATTTGAGCAGAACCGTAACCAATGGCAACTGCCGATTGGCCCTGACTGGTATAGCCAGATGCTTGTCCGATTGCGATTGCTTGTGCTGACTGTGTTGTGCCACCTGAACCGTTACCGATTGATATCTGCGAACTAGTCAAGTTAAATGCGTTTGCTACACCAGCCACGCCCATTGTAACGTTGCCGCCACTTGCTGCAATGTTAACGTTTGATGTACCATTACTGATACTTGTGCCGGCGCTTGTTGGGCCGTAGGTAACTTCGTTAGTCGATGTGTTGAAGTACACAGCGTTAGTAGTATTACCCGTATCGTTACGAACAGGAGCAACGTAGAAGCCAGCGTTAGTCGCTGTAATGTTAGCACCAGTAGCGTTGATAGCGATACTGTTACCTGCTTGAGCGTTAGCAACACCGCCGATAGCGATAGCGTTTGCGCCCTGGTTGTTAGCGGTAATGTAACCAATCGCAATAGCGTTTAGACCTTGATTATTTGCTGCAACATACTGACCAATTGCAATTGCGTTGGCACTCTGTGATGTTTTACCAGCACTTACACCAATCGCAACAGACTGTGTTCCCTGACTAGCATTACCAGCGTTAAGGCCTACCGCAACCGCGGCAACACCCTGACTTGTAGCACCAGCGTTTTGACCTACTGCGGTACCACTTGCTCCTTGGTTTGTAAGACCAGCATCCCAACCAACGGCAGTAGCACTTGTGCCTTGACCTGAGTAGCCCGCATTGAAACCAACTGCGGTTGTGTAGTTACCCTGAGTGATTTGACCTGCTTGATAACCAATAGCAACAGCGTTGATGCCCTGTGTGGTTTCTGCTGAACGATAACCAATCGCAACTGCGTTGGAACCTTGTCCGCTGTAACCAGCGTTTGCACCGATAGCGATTGCTGCATTACCCTGTGCCGTATAGGCAGCAATGTTAGCGTTAGCGACCGTCTGTGATGGCGTAACCGTGTATGTGCCGGCGCCACCTGTACCTGTTCCTAGCGCAGTGATGTATGTACCAGCGGCAACTGTGCCGCCTGTTACTGCCATACCTACTACGTAGTTACCAGTGACAGTACCGCCGACCGTTAGTGTTGTGCCGCTAATGTTAGATACGTTGCCGCTTGCTACGTTACCCGTCTGTCCCGCCTGATAACCGATAGCGATAGCGTTAGCACCCTGAGCATCTTGCGCTGTTCGGGCACCTAGAGCAACTGCGCCGGTACCTTGCCAGTTAACTGCGGTGTTATAGCCCATAGCAATAGCGTTTGTAGCCTGATACGAGCGGCCGCTACCGTAACCAATTGTAACTGCTTGTGCGCCTTGATTAGTCTGACCTGCGAATGCGCCCACCGCGACCGTGTTTACTGCTTGTGTAGTGCCACCTGCAGCCTGTCCAACAGCAACGGCGGCGCTGCCTTGAGTAGTTGTTCCTGCACCGGAACCGATAGCAACAGACGCTGTCCCTTGTGTATTGTTGCCTGCGGTTGAGCCAATAGCAATTGACGAGGCACCCTGAGATGTCGTGGCTGCATTTGGACCAATAGCAATTGCCGATGCGCTCTGAGATGTCTGTGCTGCGTTTGAGCCGATTGCGACTGCTAGTGAAGCCTGAGTAGTCAATCCGGCTTGGTAGCCCATTGCGACAGAGTAGTTACCCTGTGTGTTACCGCCAGCGTTAGTGCCGATAGCGACAGCCTGTATACCTTGTGTGTTTGCGCCCGCTAGAACACCAATCGCAACTGCGTTAGCGCCCTGATTTAAGTTTGCTGTGCGCTCACCGATGGCGATACCGCTTGAACCTTGTCCTACGTTGCCAGCGATGCGTCCGATAGAGATAGCGTTGGCACCCTGACCGCTTTGACCAGTGATAGTCGTGGTTGTAACTGTCTGATTTGGAGTGATTGTATACCAGTTTGCTGCCATGGCAACAGGACCAACCGTCTGACTTGTATCCACTGTGTACAATGTACCAATCAGTGTTACTGATGATAACGTCTGACTTACGCTAACTACCCAAGTTGAGCCATCGCCTGTTCCAGAGATGTTAGACACGATGTATGTGCCGGCAGTTACTCCACCGTTAGTAATGTACATACCTACCTGGATTGGGTCGCCACTGCTTCCAGTACCAACTGTTAGTGTTGTACCAGAGATGGATGATAGAGGCATTGTTGCCAGTTGACGGGCGGTTACAATCGTATTAGCAGCAACGCCAGTTCCAGTAATTACGGCTCCCACGGAGATTGGGTATGATCCGCTAGTGCTGCCAACTACGGTCAATGTTGTTCCAGTGATCTGTGCTGATGTTAATGTCGTAGAACTTACACCAGAGATTATAGTTCCTGATGTTACGCCAGTACCGCTTAATAGCATACCTGAGGTGAATGTTCCGGTAATGCCGTACACAGTCATTGTACCAGTGGTGATGTTACCAGTACCAGTTGCTGTTAGTGAGCCTGAAGCAGCGTTTGAGCCGATAGCGATAGCATTAGCACCTTGGTTAATTGATGATGCGTTAAGACCGATAGCAACTGCGTTTGCCTGCTGTAGTGTGTTGGCTGCGTTGATACCGATAGCGACAGAGTTTGCGGCTTGTGTGTTTGCACCGGCGTTAACGCCAAAGGCTACCGAGTTAGCACCCTGTGATGTTAGACCGGCATTAGCACCGATAGCAAGTGATGTTGTTGAGTACTTACCAGTTTGAATGCCGTTTACGAACTCAGTGATGTTACCGTTTGATGTAGCGATACTTACGTTTGATGTGCCGTTAGATAGTATCTGTGCTGCTACACCAGTTAGTTGTGAGCCGTTACCCAGGAAGAAGTTACCAGTGATGTTACCAGTTGCGACGACTTGACCAGCGGTTGTTAAGTTACCAGCGGCTGCGTTGCCTGTTACTGTTACTGATGTTAGTGTACCGACACTAGTGATGTTTGGCTGTGCGTTTGTATAAACAGTGCTTGCTACTAGTGCGTTAGCGACTTGACCCGATACGTTAGCACCTGCTACACTATTGGCTGTTGTTGCAAATGCAACTGCGCCAGTTACGTTTGCTCCGGCTACACTGTTCGCTGATGCCGCTACCGTTGCCGATGCTACAGTACCCGATACGTTTGCTCCGGCTACACTGTTTGCAGTTGCTGCGAATGCGACTTCACCACTTACATTGGCGCCCGCTACTGCGTTCGCACTAGTTGCTACGGTTGCACTAGCAACTGTGCCAGTTACGTTAGCACCAGTCAATGATGTAAGTGCTGCACCGTTACCAACGATGTTAGCGCCAGACACAGTACCAGTGGTAGTTAAGTTACCGCCAGCGATATTACCGCTTGCCGTTACTGTCGCTGTGTCTAATGATGGAGCGTTGATGTTGCCGCTAACACCTAGACCGCCAATTAGAATCAGTGCGCCACTTGTGTTTGATGTTGACACTGTGCCTGGTGGGTTGAATGTCGCTGTTAAGTTAGCAGCGTTAGGGCCACCCACGTTAACCTTGAATGTCTTGCCAGGAGTTGTAGTACCAGTAACTAAGTTACCGTCTTGTACGTACAAGTAGCCGTCGTTAGGGCCTACTGCTGTGCCCAATGAGTTTGTTTGTGTGCCGTCCCAAGTTGATGACGCCATACCCATATCAATGTAGTATGATGTGTCAGTACCGTTGTCAGCCGTGATCACATACTCAGCCGATGCTGCCGCTGAACCGTTGATGTTTTGAAAGTTAATCTGTGAGTAGTCGTTAGCGTCTGCACTTGCCTGAATAACTGATGTAGGCACAACTGTTGCGCCGATACGTCCAGCGTACAGTGCGTTGAAGCCTGTTGTTGGGTCACCGTAGAATGTACCGCTATTACCAGTGATCTGTGTAACATTGCCTGACAAGTTGATGTTACCGCCAACAAAAATGTTGCCAGTAATGTTCATGTCTTTAGTACCGCTGATGTTGCCATTGACTGTCAAGTTATTTGAGATTGACGCTGATGTGACAACTGATAGTGAGTTCAGGTTGGCGGCACCCGATGCGTTGATTGCTGTTGTTGACAAGTTACCCGCACTAACATTACCACTTACCGTTGCGCCTGTTAGTAATGCGTTACCCGCTTGTAATGTACCTAACTCGTTGACTGTTACGTTGTTGTTAGAGATAGATGCGTTACTGGCAACAAGCATATTTCCGCTTGTATTGATCCAACCCATGAACGCCGTTGCTGTTGATGAGTTAGCAGTATCATAGTATTCCATAGCAGTGCCACGATCTTTACCATCGTTTGATGTCAATGGTGCGCCGTTTGGACCGGTACCAACTGTAAGTATTGGATCTTCTACTTGTAGTTCGTTGATGTTAATCTGTGTTGTGTTACCGTTAACTACTAAGTTACCCTGTACTAGCATATTGCCAGTAGAGATAACATCTGCGCCTTGAATGGTGCCGGCAGTTGTCAAGTTACCAACAGTACTATTACCAGTAACTGTTAAGTCGCCGCCTGTTGATAGATTGCCACTTGTAGTTGTGCCAGTTACTGTCAGTGAACTTAGTGTGCCAACTGATGTAATGTTAGGTTGTGCGTTTGCGGTAACTGTGATTGCTGTTACAGCCGATGTTGCTACATCAGCAAGTGCTGCGTTGGCTACTTGTCCTGTGACGTTCGCACCCGCTACAGTATTAGCACTGGATGCCACTGTCGCTGCGTTTGCATACGCTGCGTTTGCTACAAAACCATTGACGTTTGATGCCGCCACGTATGTGATACCGATACCGTTGCCGTTTAAGTACGCTGCTGATACGTTGCCAACATAGATACCATCGCCTGTAGAACTAACGTTTGAACCTATGATGTTATTAGCTACGATATCTCCGGCTGTCGTGAAACCTGCCGTGTCTGTACCACTTGCTAAGTATGTCGATACGTCTGCGTTAGAGTAACCTGCTGGAAGTCCGGTGATATTTGCGCCATCGCCGAACAATACTGTTGATGAGTTACCCAAAGTCGGCGCAACAATATTTCCTATCGCACTGATATTTGAGACATTGGTAATGTCTCCGTTGGTGTCAAGAAGTATAGTATTGACCGCAACATTACCATTAGCGTTCAAGAATATGCTTGATACGCCCGCATTCAATGATATGTTGCCGTCTGTAGCCAATCTAGTGTCGTAGTTAGTTGTGTTTCCGTCACTAGGAATCAATAGATATGCTTGTCCAGTGTTGCCACTTGGAGAAATTTGAATGATAGCCTCTGATGCAAGAGGTGATAGTTCAATTGTTGTTCCTACGATTGCGAGATTTCCTGTCTGACCTGGAATACCTGAAATGTTAGCGCCATCGCCGAATAGTACTGATGCTGCATTACCGATAACGTCACCAATAACATTAGCGCCGGTGATAGTACCGTCTGCTGTAATGTCGCTTGGTGTTGTAATGTTACCGTAAATGTCGATGTTAGCGTTTTGATTGATCGATACTTGACTGTTAGCACCGTCTACTACAATTGATGTTGAGTTGCTGCCAGCAAGACCAATGGCGTTGGCTGAGTTTACTGTTAGATCGATAAGTGTACCGACCGATGTAATGTTTGGTTGTGCGTTTGTGTATACTGTACCGGCTACTAGTGCGTTGCCTACTTGTCCACTTACGTTTGCTCCCGCTACTGAGTTTGCAGTTGCTGCGAATGCGACTTCACCACTGACGTTAGCACCAGCAACACTATTTGCGGTCGCTGCGAATGCAACTTCACCACTTACATTAGCACCTGCTACGCTATTAGCGGTAGTTGCGAATGCGACTGCTCCGGTTACGTTAGCCCCTGCAACTGAGTTTGCTGTTCCAGCCACAGTTGCGCTTGATACTGTGCCAGTCACGTTGGCTCCGGCTACGGTATTTGCTGATGCCGCAACTGTAGCACTTGCCACGGTTCCGCTGACATTAGCACCTGCTACGCTATTAGCGACTGCGGCGAATGCAACTTCTCCACTGACGTTTGCTCCCGCTACGCTGTTTGCACTTGCTGCCACTGTTGCTGATGCTACAGTACCAGTTACGTTTGCTCCAGCGATGTTAGAAATATTACCGCCTTCGCCCTTAAGTGTGTTAGCGTCTACGATATCAACGTTGCCCAAGTTACCTGTGTAGGTTGGCAAGTAGTTTGCTACGTCTGCGTTAGAGTATCCTGCTGGTAGTCCTGTGATGTTTGAGCCATCGCCATACAGATATCCGGCGATTACGTTGCCAGTCACTGAAAGATTGGTTAGCGTTCCAACAGATGTGATGTTTGGTTGTGCGTTAGTATAAACAGTACCAGCGACTAATGCGTTGGCTACTTGACCGCTTACATTAGCACCTGCTACTGCATTGGCAGTAGTTGCGAATGCGACTGCGCCACTTACGTTAGCACCCGCTACACTATTAGCACTTGCTGCGACAGTAGCCGATGCCACTGTGCCCGTTACGTTTGCTCCTGCTACTGAGTTTGCACTTGTTGCTACTGTTGCCGAAGCGACCGTACCACTGACGTTAGCACCCTGAATGTTTCCGATGTTGCCGCCTTCACCCTTAAGAGTGATAGCTATTACTGTGTTGACATTGTTTAGGTTACCGTTGTACGTTGGTAAAAATGCTTCTAAGTCTGCTAGGGTTGGCACACCGGTTAGTTGCGATCCGTTACCAATAAAGTTATTGGCAGTTATGTTTCCACTAAACGTTGCTGTGTTACCGCTGACGAAATTGTAGTTGCTTAAGTTTGACATCTATGTTCCCTAGTTATTAGTATGTGCGCCAAGTTGTTCCGTTGTAGAACAACCCGAAGTTTTGATTTTTTGTATTTACTATCATGTTGCTTGGGTCACCCATGATCGTCAGACCATTAGGCGACACTGTTAAGTTGTTAGTAGCATACGCTCCACCGGCATCAGCAAAGAAGATTGCTTGACCCACTCCCGGAGTGGCTGGTAGTGTAGCAGTGATTGCTGCACTTGTTGTATTGACTCCATATCGTGCGCCTGCTACTGCCAAGAACGATGTAGTCTGAATACTGAACGGTGCTTCCGCAACAGCTCCTGGCACGTTTGTTATGTAAGTACCATCACCAATGATGAATGAGCCTGTGCCTACTGTGATGTTACCTGTTGTAGTGATTGAGTCAACGTTGCCCAAGTTACCTGTGTATGTCGGCATGTACAGCGCAACGTCACCGTTACCATAGCCACCACCGCCACCCGAGATATTAGATAGCAATCCGCCGTCGCCGATAAAGAATCCGCCAACGCCTAGCGTGACGTTACCCGTGACGCCCAATGATGTAAGTTGTCCGACTGATGTAATGTTAGGCTGTGCGTTTGTGTACACTGTACCTGATACAAGTGCGTTACCAACTTGCCCAGTTACGTTTGCACCAGCAATGTTTGATAGTCCAACACCGTTGCCAGTGATAGTGCCTGATGCCGTAATGTTAGTTACGTTGCCCAAGTTACCTGTGTACGTAGGCATGTAAGCCGCTACGTTAGAGTTAGAGTAAACTGTGCCGGTGCTAATGTTAGATAGTAATCCACCATCACCGATAAAGAAAGCACCCGACGCAACTGTGATATTACTATTTGAGTTGACATTGCTTAGTAGAGAAATGGGACCGCCTGTACCACCACCGATAGAAATTCCTGAACCAACAACACCGAAGATGTTGACACCAGCAGTACCACCGATAGAGATAGGGCCCGATGTTGTGACACCAATACCTCCAGCGGCAGTAAAGCCAAATCCTGTTCCTGATGAGTTTGAGTAGAAGTATTGTCCGCCCGAGTTGGCAAACGCTGTATCGCCTAAGTAGATTGCATTAGCCGCTGTAAGCGTATCAACGTTACCCAAGTTACCAGTATATGTTGGTAAGTAGTTGGCTACGTTTGCGTTAGAATAGTTGCTGTTACCACCACCGCTGATGTTAGATAGCAATCCGCCATCACCGATAAAGAAGTAACCAGTGTTTGCTGTAATATTACCAGTAGCGGTTACGTTACCAACATCTAGACTACCGGTGGTAGCAATGTTGGAGTCGCCGTTGCTGATTAGCAGTGGTTCACCGGCAAATGTCAGTGTGTTAGTATTGGCCGATAGTGCTACGCCGTTAAAGTAAATCGTTGCGTTACTGACCCAAACATCTTTCCACTGATTAGTTGCGTTACCCAGTGAATAAACGGCGTTACCACTAGGAATAACGTTGCCGACCTGACCCGCTGCTAAGAACGCATTTGCTGTAACATTAGAGTAGACGCTTGCGGCATTACCAACAGCAGTCTGAATGATGTCAATGCTGTCGCCAAGGTTGATTGGGAAGTTGACTGTTAGTGTACTACCGCTTAATGTATAGCCTGTGTTCTCGATCAGCGCACCGTTGTAGAACAGTGTGATGTCAGTGTTCGCTGGGTACAGTGCTAAGTTGCCGTTGGTAAATGTTTGATTGTTGCCTGTTGCTGGTGCCGCAAAGTAAATCGCAGGAATCGAAACAACGTTTGCACTACCGCCACCATATGGTTGTCCGTTAGCGTAGTTAATACTTGGTACGATAACTGAACCTACACTATTGACAATAAGTGTGCCATTACCAGTACTACTTGGTTGAGCAACCTGAATGCTATCGCCGGGAGCATAGCCTGTTCCAGCTTGGTTAATAGTAACACTAGTAATAGGATTGTTACCACTAAGGCTGGCTATAATGTCTACTGTCATTCCAGAACCAGAACCAGTTAACGCATTAGTTGGTACGTTGGTCGCAGTAGTATATCCAACACCAGCAAAGTTAATGCTAACACTAGTAGCACCTGCGCCACCAGGTAGAGTTAAGTTACCATCAGTACCATAGACCCAGTTGTTGGTAATAGAGTTAGCAGTATCGTATGTTGATAGCGTAATGTTACTTAGCGTTGCTGCGGTCGATAGTGTAGTGTTGGCAAACGTAATGTTGCCGGTGTTTGCTGAGCCACCACTAGCATTGGCCCAAATTAGATTACCACTACCATTAGTTTGTAAGAACTGTCCGTTATTACCACCAAGAATAGATACGTTTCCTACGTCTCCTAGATTTGCTATGCCAGATAGATTAAAGTTTCCTACGTTGGCATTGGCAGTTGTAACAATGTCTGTTGCAATATTACCACTTGCTAGTAGTGTTGTTACATTACTATTACCGTATGTAGTTGGGATAGCAGGAGACCAAACTAGATTGCCTGCACCATCTGTGCTAATAACTGAACCGGGTGTTCCGCCAAGAATAGTAATGTTGGCTATATCACCAAGATTTGACGTTCCGGTTACTATTAGATTTCCAATAGTTGAGTTAGCTATATTTCCGCCACCAACAGGTAATAGGGTACCGCTAGCATCGCCCACCCAGACCGTATATGTATCCAAGTCAATGACGATTTCGCCATTTCTTGCTTGACCATTATATTGCGCCAGTGATAGGCGAGTGTACTTATTATCATCCCTACGAATTGCCATAATATTATGCCTCGTTATATTTATTTTTAAATGTTTGTTGTAACTGTTCTAACAAGGACAGCGATAGTGTTTCAGTATATCCATCGGGGCATTGTTCTCTAGAAGCAAATCGACCACCGAATCTTGATTTTATGCTATTTTCCCATAAAAGTGCGTCATGTCCGACATTATATGATTTGACATCAACAATAACATAATGCCCGTTTTGTTTATGTTCTTTTAATCGTCTCGTTAACGAATTAGTGATTCCATACTTCAAAAAATCGCCATAGTTTAGAATGTATGCATACGCAGGGTCATGTGGTTTAAACCCATTGTCAACGCAGGATGGGCACCCTCTTCCAGATAACACATGATGTACGTTGGTACTCCATCGATGGCCATTCTTGCATTCAAATAGTGCCTTTGTTTTGATATTTTTAAAATTCTGTATCAGTGTTATTTCTCTATTTTTTATTCTATTATTAACTTCTTCTTGGGTGATTGGAAATTTTCCAGAACAGTGCGGACATCCATTTCTTGTCAATACTCCCAGAACTATGGATTCCCAACGATGGCCACGAGCACACTCAAACAGAGCCTTTGTTCTGTTATTTTTGTATTCACCAATCAAACTAATATCACGACCAGACTCTTTGAGTCTTTCGTTAATAATAGCGGAGGTTAGTGGTCTTGTCATGATGGTGAGTGTTCCTTATTCTTGTATTTATCGATTTATGCTATACTTAGTCATCTGAGATTTTTTGTTCTCGTAAATTTCTTCATGTTCTCCACCGTATTCTCGCATCAATCTGCCTGCTATAGCGTTGGCTTCGTCTTCTATGTGTTGACGTTGATCTTCGTCCATGTCATCGCTAGCAGTTCCTTTTCCAAATTGCTTAAGGTGAATCAATTCATGTGCTAAAGTACGCATTGTGTCAGCCATGTTTCTATCGCCTACATACACCCAGATGTTTCCATCGCTTGAAGTGCTGCCAAACGTTCTCATTTGCTTGACTTTATCTAAATCAAATCCATAATCAACATCAGGCACTTGACAGTCAAGTTTTTCACACACCCAACGCTCAAATTCTTTAAGCTGACGTACACGTTTTTCTTTATTGTCGGAAAATTCAAATAATCTCATGATAAAGTATTTATCGTCTATCAAAAATCTACATTTTCTAATAAATAACTATATGAAAAAACTAATCGTAATACTCGTATCTATTCTCATATCATTGCCAGCATTTGCTTGGCAGCAACGTGAACCGCTGTCGCTTCAACAATGTTCTGTTCATGCGCCCTATGGTTTGCCGGGAGTATCGAGAGTTACTCCAATATGTAGACAGGGTTACTTAGTTGGGTATGATTCCTCTGCTAAGATTCCTAAATTTGTGCTATATTCATTACAGCCGCAGAATGTGCTAGGATGTGTAATTCGCTCAAACGCATTTGCTGCCGATCAAAGCGTATCCGATGGTGCTACGCCCAATGATTACGTAGGAACTGGGTATGATCAGGGACATCAGGCACCCGATGGAGATATGTCATGGGATCAACAAGTAGAGTTAGAATCGTTTTTGATGACAAACATGGCCCCACAGGCTGGTAGTTTAAATCGTGGAATTTGGAAATTACTAGAAACTAGCGTGAATGGATGGAGTACTCAAATGAATCATTCACTTGAGATTTACGTAGGAGCCGTGTATGATAGCACAGACAAAAAAATAGGCAAGGGAGTTGTTGTTCCACATGCCTTTTATAAAATCGTAATTGATGAGTCGACCGGTCAGTATGCTGCGTGGATGTTCCCACATGTTGCTCCATACCCAAATTTGGGTAATGATCTGACTAAGTATCGAGTTTCTGTTGATCAAGTACAAAAAATTAGCGGAATACGATTTACGTTTCCCGCTAACGGTGTTGAATTGCCTGTTGGCAAAGAATGGTCAGTTGATTATGGTGCACTTACCAGGGCTAAACGTGCAAAGTGCAACTAGATCGATAGTTTCTTTCGCCAATACGGGCTATGATATATCCAATCATGATACTGTTCTAGACCGTCTTTGAAGTTCCAGTACGGATCATAGTCAAAGTCTTGTCTTGCTGCGTCAATGTTCAGTGATCCACGACTTGGGAACTCTAGATCACGATCATGAATCTCGAACGATCCCTTGCCTGCTAGTTCGATAGCAGTTTGCGCTGCTTCAAGCAGTGTGATTGACCGACTGCGAGTGATGTTGTATGTCTTGTCATCGGTGTTCTCGCTTAGTGCAGCCCCTACTATGCCCTCTGCTGTGTCCTCGACGTATGTGAAGTCTAGACGTTCTTCTGGTCCGTTGACTTTTAGAACTTCGTCTCGCATAGCACCCAACAAGAACTTGCTAACCACACGATCTTCAACATCCAGTGGACCGTATACAGCACTGGGCCTAATAATAGTATAATTAAGATTTGTGCGACGAGCGTAATCTTTGACAAGTTGTTCTCCTGTGTACTTCATGATAGCATATGCGCCCTGTGGGTTACACTGAGCATCTTCTTTTACGTTGTCAGTGAAGTCACCGTACACCATGCTACTGCTGATATACACAAACTTACGAACATAATGATTGACTGATGCTTCAAGTAAGGTTAACAGACCGCCGATCATGACATCTGCGCCACGATTGGGATTACTGTTGACTATCTTTTGTCTTGGCATTGAAGCAAGATGAATCACCATCTCAGGCATGAACATCTCAAATGCCAAGCGACAGTTTAGACTTTCAATACCGACTTCATGAATCATAGTATCATATTCGAACTTTTTCTTGCGTTCGAATACAAGATATTTGAGTTCATCCTCGGGAATCATACCATGATAGTCAGTCATACTGTCAATGATTCTGACATGATGACCCTCTTGCTGTAATCGTTCAACTACATGATGACCGATGAAGCCGCAGCCACCTGTTACTAATACCCTCATGTTAACTCCATTTTAAATGAAACATGGTAGCATCTTCTTCGTACAGAAATGCTACAACTTGAACCATAGTTTCGTAGGTCGTGGAATGATAACCCTTGACCAGCTCTGGTGTACGCTGCGTACGCTTAATGACCCATTGACCTTTTTCACTTTCAATCCATTCGGTGAGCAGATAATCATCGTCACTGTGATTACCCAATTTGTTATTTACAAGTCCCCAGTAATTAGTAAGTGAATATGAATGTACTGCCAACGGTATGATCTTCTTTATATGATCATCAACAATTACATATTTTGTTTGAAACCCTTGTTCGGTTTCATTATAACGTGTGTCAAATCTAGCCATTATACCGCCATGTTCGCTTTGATTGATTCATGACTAGTGTAGCCTACAAGCTGAATGTCATCCATTGTAAACTTATCAATGTCACGTACTTCTGGGTTCAACCATAATTCTGGTAATGCTAGTGTGTCACGTCCTAGTTGTTCACGCACTTGATCTTGATGATCAAGATAGATGTGTGTATCTCCAGTTGAGATCACAAGTTCACCCACCTTGAGTGAGCATACATGCGCTATCATGTGCGTAAGTAAGGCGTACGATGCAATGTTGAATGGCAGACCCAAGAATACATCAACACTACGTTGATACATATGGCATGATAGTTGTCCATCTTTGCTGACATAAAACTGAGCCAGTACATGACAGGGTGGCAATGCCATTTGATCAAGCTCTGCTACGTTCCATGCCGTGAGAATGTGTCTGCGACTGTTGGGATTGTTTTTGATGCCATCGATTAAGACTGCGATCTGATCAACTGATACATCTTCGGACTCACTACTGCTTGTCCAACGTTTTTGATGTGTGCGCCAGTCACGCCACTGTACTCCATAGACTCGACCAAGATCACCCTCATACTTTGAGTGTGATCGCCAAGCTGATGATAGTGCGTTGGGTGTCCAGATGGTAACTTTACCCTCTGCTATACCATGTGTGATTTCTGCCAGTCTGCGTTCGTCGCCCGACCCTTCTAAGAACCATAACAGTTCTCCCTTGACTGCACGCCATGCCAGTTTCTTTGTTGTAACTGCGGGAAATCCCTGTGAGAGATCAAAACGTAACTGGCGTCCGAATACCGATATGGTACCAACGCCAGTTCTGTCGCCTCGAATTTCGCCGTTTGATAATATGTCAGATAGTAGTTCTAGATATGTTTTCATTGTGCTATTATCTCACGAATCTAGCACGTTGTCAATAGCTTACTTAGCCGATTTTAAAAGTGCATCGGTTGTGGGCTGAACGATTTCGGCAATACCTTCGATGTCGAGAATGAATTCCATACCGATCATTTCTTCATCGTAGTCTTCCAACTTACGAACGATTGCCAGTTCGATGTCCTCAGTATCCAAGCCCTGTTTGAATAAGGCTTGAATATTGATTGTGCGTTGGCGACGGCCGTTTAACTTGATAACGATCTTTTTTATAAACTCGACTGGTATCTTTGTTTTCTCAACACCATCGACTATGTGCTCCCACTTTGCTAAAAGATCAGGTGACATTGTTGAATCCTATTATCCAGTTACTGCTGTCTTGCGAGGACGTCCTGCTTTTCTTTTAGTGGTGCTCATCTCCGCTAGAATTGCTTCTGGAGAAACAATCTTCTCTGTCTTGGCTTTCTTTGGCTTGGCTGGTGCTGCTGATGCTGGAGCCAGTGATGGGTTCATTGAGTATGCTTCTTGTTCAAGACGCTGACTCTCTGCTAACAGACCACGAGCTTCTGCTGCCATGCGCTGTGCTTGCTGCAAGCGTTGATTAGCTAAATCTGAGTCACCGTATACATCAGGTGATGCTGCTGTAACTGGAGTACGATGTGGGTTATTAGCTGCATCTACTGCTGCCTTAGCTGCATCGATAGTAGGCTGTTGTTCACGCATACGACGAGCAATGTCTTTTGGGTCTTGTAAACCACGACTTGCATCCATCTCAGCCATTTTCTTAACAGCTTCTTCACCCTGTGCCATTTCGTTCAGAATCTTGTTTAATTCGTCTAAACGGACACTTTGATTTGGAGCTGGTGTCATAAGAACTTGTGAAGTTTGAACCTTTTTCATCATACCCTCATGATGAAGAACTTGCAACAGAATTTTACCGTCCCGAGTATAGTTCTTGTTCAGTGCGTCTGCTAGATTTGTAGCTGACTGTGCTGGCTCACTTTCGATACACATGATCAGTGGGTCATGAATATTTTGATTCAATGTTTCTGTATAGACAACCAGACACATCCATTCTTCACCTGGAATTTCTCTGAATACTACAGCGACCTTACGATCACCGATTTTGCCCACGTGTTTAATAAATTTCGCCATAATATTTTCCTTTGTATGTATTACTGCTGAAGTATTTACTCGTGATATCTTTAGCTGAAATATTTTTATTTACGTGGCGCATAAAAAAGTGCGTGATAAACACGCACTTGGTAGAAAAATTACAGTTAACTTACATTAGTCGAAGTAAGCATGGGTCCCGAACGGTGGCACAATGTCCTTGCTACCGTGAATGATCCAAGTAGTATCACAGAAGTCCTCATCTCCCCATGAACCGAATGGCATACCGTCAGTAAACACAATAAGACGATTGACTGGCTCACCACGTTCTTTCAGATGATCGAAAATGGCGCGGAAGTCTGTACCGCCACCGCCCTTGGGTTCGTACTGATCGATTGTGTCCATGTTATCTGAGTTGAAGTCAGCGGGTGCATAAGCATTGGTATCAAAACAGAAGATATGAATCTTGTAGCCGTCAAACATATCCATCATGGCGCCCACTTCAGTGACAAACTGATTGCCAACTTTGGTAGAAATACTGCCAGACATATCCAGTGCCACACAGATATCGATTTCTTCCCCCGGAGTCATACCCGGAAGAATAGCATCCATGTGCCATCCACGACGATTTGGCTTTGAGAATGAATAGTCATTCTTGATAGCTGATGTTACGCTGGTCTGAATCAGTTCACGCCATGGCATTGTTGGGTCAGTGATATCACCAAGCAAGCGTTGAACACCCTTTGGCAAGTCTCCTGCTTGAGAAGCCTTGGCAGCATTCAGAATGTTTTGCTTGATTTCTTGACGCAGTTGCTCACGCTCTGCCTCAGTCATTTTCTTGGGACGATTGGAATTTTTGTCGTTATCGTCTTCTTCGGCGTCCATGTGTTCATCGATCAGCATACCAAGCAAGGTTTCCAGATCAATGGTTTGAACGTTTTTCATAAGATCATCATAGATCCATTCTGATGGTTTTCCATCATACTTGGCTTCGTACAAGCAGGGAACTGAAGTGATGAATTCACCAATTTTATGACGGCGCAAATCGGCGTTGACCGCATAGTCATTGGCAACGTTGAACATACGAGCGTCACGATCACCTCGCCGACCCATGTGATCATAAACAACGTGCAGTACCTCATGCCCAAAAAGAAATTCTACTTCTTTTTGTTCAAGCAAACAGATAAAGTTGGAATTGTAATAGAAGAAACGACCGTCAGTTGCGGCAGTTCCGCACCAGTCATCGGCATTAACCATTTTAAGACCAGTAGCTAGGTTGCCAAAAAACGAATTCTTGAACAGTAAACTAACACGAGCATTGATCAGCATATCACGTGCTTTGGCATCGACTTTGGGATCGGTTACGCCAATCAATTTATCGAATTTGCTCGACTTGTTTTTACTTTTACTTTTGTTGATTACTTCGCTCATATTTTCTCCAGTCAATTACACATTATAGCATAGCATTGATTTATTGTCAACGAAAAGGGGCTAGGCCCCTTTTGTTTACTTGTTTGCGGCAATAATGTATTTGCCAAACTTCTTGTGAAACTCTGTGAAATGCTTGAGACGAGTGCCATCAAAATCCAGTTTGTAGGTCTGAATGGCAATCTTAGTTCCAAGAATACCCAATTCTGTTTCAAAATTCTTCATAACGTACGCCAAGAAGTTATCGAACATTGCATCGATTTCCTTAGGCTTCATACGCTTGTTGTCTACGATATCCTTCATTTCATAGCACATTGAAACTGTCAATGAGTACATTGCCGACACTTCTTTGACATCAAGCTCAGTGACTTTACCAGTCAGAATGTCAGTAGGGTTAGGCAGTTTTGCTGCGATACGGCGATGACCGGCAAACTTAGCGGCAAGACCTTCTCCAACAGCACCAGCAACCAACGTGAATACTGTATCTGCATCCATGTCATTTTCTTGCTTGAGCAATTGTGACACAAACACCCATGAACGTGGAGTAGCAAACGCACGTGATGACGATTTTGCATCAAAGTTGTACAAGTCATTTTTAGCGAATGACAAGTATGATACAACGTCTTTATGTACGTCATTCGATACTGCCCATGGCAACCATGTAGCGTAATCAGAGCGCATTTCAATATGCAAGAAACGATTAGCAAGCGGCATTGGCATACGATAAGTCACGCCCTTGTCCGACTCACGATTACCCGCAGCCACGATAACTACATTGTCAGGCAGTTTATATTTGCCGACTTGACCATTGAGAATAAGTTGATAACCAGCGGCTTGCACAGAGGGTGCGGCTGAGTTCATTTCGTCCAAGAATAAGACGATAATAGGATGTTTTGCTGCCAGTTCTTCGTCAGGCAGATCAATTGGGGGTGCCCAATCCATTTTGCCATTGTCACGATTGAAGAACGGAATTCCACGTAGATCAGTAGGCTCCATTTGCGCCATACGCAGATCGATCATGTGACCACCAAGTTCTTTAGTGATTTCTGCTACTACTTCAGACTTGCCAATTCCTGGCGGGCCCCACAAGAAAACAGGACGTTTTGTTTTGAAAGCGGCGAGAAGTGCTTTTCGTGCCTGTGGTGCCGTGACGGTATAATCGTCAGTCTTAACTGTTGCCATGTAATACTCCTGATGTAAGTTTGATTAGATTCTATTATAGCTGATGCTTGATTTATTGTCAAGCGTTATTGATGATATTGTCTTTGTAATTGGCTAGATCAGTAGCAGCGTATTTGCCAATTCCAAATTGCTTATTAAGTGCCGTAGCTGAGCGTTTTGCGCCAGCCAGAGTTTGATAGTTTCCCCGAAATTCTTTAGAGCTTTCAACGTGATACACGATAAACATTTTACTTCCTTATTTTCAGACAATACAGTAGTATAGCAAAAAATGTATTTAATGTCAATAGTTGATGTAAAAAGAGTGCCGTGGGATTACAACACTCTGAGAGTTTTTATTACGCAATGCTTAACGACATACTCTGACGTTTTGATACATTCTGTAATATGAGTTCCATTGTCGCTGAGTGTAGCAAACTGGAGTAACGTATACTGGGCGTGGTGCAACATACACGGGTGCTGGCGAGTAGTATACTGGCGCCGAAGATACGTATGATGGAGTGACTACACAGCCTGTGAGTCCCAGTGTTGCTGCTGATAATGCTGCAATTGATAAGATTTTTTTCATGGTTTTTCCTAAGTGACTAATGCGGGGCCACTTTGAAGATTAGTTCCATAAGTATTCTTCAAAATCTCGCCTGCAACATAAGCATTATCTGCCTGTACTGTGACCTTGATAAAAGAACCAACGCCAGTTTTAACAAACGCCCAATATGTATTCATACTATTCCTTAACGGTAAATTTACTATCGCTAACCCGCGTAACGTATTTATGCTCAATAAGCAAACGATCACGCATTTGACCGTATATTTCAACGGGATCAGTCAATACGATAGTATGCTGCACTTCCCCACCGTATTTGACACGTGAGTTTTCAACACGCCCGCATACGTCAAATTCGCCCATATAACGTGCCCAGATGATCATGCCTTCGAGATTCCAACCCATGCTGTACTCCTAATTTTTTACGATAACTAATTATAGCATATTTGGTATTTATTGTCAAGCTTTATTGTGACAATAATAGCACTAAAATCCACTTTTCCAGCTTATCTATAGCAATATTTATGTCTTTTATGCGTGGCTGTAGATACTTAGTATTCTTTAGTCTACGTGCTTCGACCTCAGCTTTACTTAGCTCTGTCAGCATAGTGTCAATATTACGCTTCATTTTGAGTAGATCGGGATTATGCTTTACTAAGCGAATCTGAGTGTGTAACTCTCGTTCAATTTCTGGCCAATCTGCTAATGTTTTTATTTCCATTTCAGTATTATACTCGATTCTCTATTTATTGTCAAGGATACGATAAATACAAATAATAAGGAATAGTTATGAAGATACACGAGATTCTGACTGAAGATCAACTAGACGAAAGCACGAAACACAAAGTCGCTGCTGCTGCAATGGCTGCACTGGGTGGGCTAAGTAGTGGTGCCGCTCACAGTCAATTTCAGTATGATCAGCCTCCAGAGAATCGTGCTCAGGCACAGATTGGTTCTGCTATCGCTGGCAATCCACCGCCAGGAATGATACTCAACAACATTCCAGAAGACTTTGTTCCAGGAATGGATCCACGTTCGATTCCTCCACAAGCTGCTATCTCGTACATGCCTCCTATGATTCCCGGATGGTCTATACCGTTCTGGTGGATCAACGGTTGGTACTATGCTCCTGTTCAACGATTCCCGTTTGTTCGTAGTTGGCAACCTAACTACTGGAGAAGCAGTCCGCAATATCGTCCCAGTTACAATCACGACTATCGCCCAAATCGCAGCGATTACTCGCATCGTCCCAAGAGCTATCCACAGGGTGGCGGTCAGCCTTCATCTTCACACAGAAGATAAATATAAATAACATTTAAGGAAATACAATGGCACAACAAACACCTCCACCATACGCCGGCATCAATGGTCTGTACGTTCAGATCGATAAACACGTTGACACCACACTGGCTCAATATAATGGCAATGCACGTCCAGGACAACTCGTAGTTGATACATCAGACTACGCACTCTATGTAGGTAACTCCAATGGAAATTTAAACCCACTTAGCGGTGGCAGCGGAGTGTCAAGCATCGTTGCTGGCACTAATATTACCATCTCTCCCGTAGGTGGCACAGGCGCAGTTACTATCAACTCTAGTGGCGGTGGCGCATCATGGGCTACGCTGGCAGACAAAAACAACGCTAGTGGCCCGTCTGAGATCGCATTAGGACAAAATGCAGGCACAGGCCAAGCAACTAATGCTATTGCAATTGGTAACGGCGCTGGTAATACCGCTCAGCTCGACTATTCAGTTGCAGTTGGTTACAATGCTGGCAATCAAAATCAAGATCAATACGCAGTTGCTATGGGCATATATGCAGGCGAAACTGATCAGGGTCTCGAAGCAGTGGCAGTCGGATCTAATTCAGGAACTTTTAATCAAGGTGATCAAGCTACAGGTGTGGGTGCTTTTGCCGGAGCCACCAATCAGGGTGCTAATGCTACTGCCGTTGGTAGTCGTGCTGGCGGTGCTGATCAGGGTGCTAATGCTGTTGCTGTAGGAAGTTATGCTGGAGCATCGAATCAAGGTATTGGTGCTGTTGCCGTTGGTGGTAATGCTGCCGCTGATACTCAAGGCGCTAACTCAATCGCTATCGGTGCGTTTGCAGGAACTTTGGATCAAGGTATTGCTGCTATCGCTATTGGGTATCAGGCAGCCGCGGCTACTCAAGGAGTGGGTGCTATTGCTATTGGTGCTGGAACTGCTGGAACAAATCAGGGTGGAAACGCCGTTGCTATTGGTTCAACTACAGCCAGTGTGAATCAGGGCGCAGACGCTATTGCTATCGGTCGTGGTGCAGGTACAAGTGATCAGGGTGCAAACGCTATCGCTATTGGTCTAGAAGCCGCTACTTCAAATCAAGCAGATGACTCAATCGTTATCAACGCTACTGGTGCACCACTGGAAAATACTATTTCAGGTTCATTTGTAGTTCAACCGGTACGAGGTTTAAGTGCAGCCGCAATAAGTGCGCTCGGCGGCGGGTTGGTATATTATATTCCAACTACCGGAGAGTTTGTGTACAATAACGGTACCTAATCGTAATGAGTAATGAGTAAAGAAAAAGGCACCCGAAGGTGCCTTTTCTGCGTTTTCTGTTGCGAGGTTCTGCTACCCCAAGCGGTGTTTAGGCCGCTAATGCGAACATTTCGTCGTTTGCATTTATTGGTTTTTGCTTGATTTACGGTCATCGCCTACCGATCCCCATATAGTTCTATTACGCCAATCGATACTATTTCGCCCCCATCATAAAAATTCTGAAGGGCATCCACCAAAATACTTATGGTGGAGGCGGTCGGCACTGCCCCGGCGTCTTGCTCGTCTTCCTTCTATATGGTTGCCATTTCTGGCAGATTCTCAACTTAAGATAATTTTGTTATTTCGTAATGCAAAATTTGAACCTTTTAGATATTTATCTCGTCTCTCTTCTTTATGTTTTCCCTCATCTAAATTTAATAACCAATTAAATTGATTATGTGCAATCAGACCGAAAATATCAATGTATTTAGATTCCAACGCAAACGCTAAGTTCTCGCTCAAGGATTCTTTTACCTTTACTATTACTATTTCTTTTCCTGTTTTCGTTATTTGTTGTTTTTTCTTAGAATATGAATCATTTCTGTTTGTTTCGTAGCATCGATTTCCGATACCTTTTCCGACATAGAATGGTTTAAATTTTAATCCAATTTGTGCAGAGAATAAATTTTTTGCGTCTTTAGTTGCGATTATTGGTGTGTTTGGATCACAATGAAAATAGACATAATGGTCGCCTGTAACTTCATGACCATAAATATCTGAGATATCCGATTCTAAAATTTTATTAAAAGACTCCAAAAGTCGTTGCTGCGACTCTAGTTTTTTAGCAATTTTAGCATTTCCCTGTGAGTCCCCGTGTAATTTATTTTTTAAATTAACAAGTTTTTTAATAACCGATTTTATCTCGTTAATATTATTTTCGTTAAATTTTATTTCCATAGATTCTTTAGAACATATCATCGCCCATGCGCTTGACATCTTCGTTGTGCTTTGACCAATCATAAGTCCATATTGCGTATATCCAATATCCCACGACTACAGGTAATATTGCAAGCAACGCAAATGCCGCTAGATCAGACATATTAGTCCATTACTTGAATATTACGAACACAGTTGCAGCTTGGGTCATACTGTTGTTCCCAATGCCAGCGAGGCTGCGGAGCGTTATATACTGGAGCAGGTGCGTAATACTGTACTGGCGGCGCTGTATATACTGGCGCTGGTGCATAGTATGGCTGTGCATACGGCTGTGCGTATGAGTTTGCAATTGCTCCGCCGATGATTGCGCCACCGATAGCTGCTGCTGCATATCCCCAACCGTTTCCGCCGTTGTATCCACCACGATATCCACCGTTATAGCCACCACGTCCACCGTATGCCAACGCCGATGTTGACGCTACAAGTGTTACTGCCAATACTGCTAATTTAAGCTTAGTATTCATACGATCTCCTTGATCGATCTTCTACTGTATGATAGCATTGTATCACACAATGTATTTAATGTCAAGAACTATTTAGCCTAAAAACTTGAACGACCACGTTTTTACGTCCATTCTGCCAGTTCTGCCTTTGCCAGACCAAATATTGTGAACATTTCTACTGACATCACGCAGTTCCCAACGTTCACTACGTTTCAATAAGTTTGACATTGACGCACTTGACAGCTTCATTTGTACGTCATAGCCCTGCGTGTTTTGCATATAGTCGCTGCATATATCAGTAAACTTGCCACCTAGACCAAAGCCACAGTAGTCTGGATGCACTACAATTCTATTGGCGTGCATAACCATTGGAATCCCCTTGTCTTTATGCTCTTGTTTCCACATTACGTAATTTGAGAATGCCATGAACCCTATCTGGTTTTCACCTGAGAACAGTCCAAACATAAACGTTTTTCCCGGTGGTAACTCTTCGCTTAGATAGTGATATCGCTTAAACGCATGCCAACTTTTTGAGTCTGTAAGCTGTCTAACCCCAAAAACAAGCTCTTCGGATCGGGTATACCCTGGACAAAGGGACCTCCGGTCAGTGTACTCTTGAGTATTACAATCGATGACCCAATCAGGGTTCAACCATTCTAATACGTCATAGTGACAACTGAGCAGTGCTATAGTCTTGCCTGTCTTACGTGCTTGCTTTTGTACTGCGTGTGCCATTGCCTTGGCTACTGTGCGATCTACTACTGATGTAAACTCGTCAATGACCGTGAACTTACCGTCTAGACGAGCCATTTGTAAAGCGCATTCGGCTCTTGCTTGCTGACCGTTTGATAGTGTCTTGGCAGGTGCAATCCAGCATGTTGGTGATGCCAAGCCTACGCCCGATAAGAATGACACACGCTCATCATAAGAGTATGATTCATCGAACTGTGAGATCACTGCCTGTTCAGGGTCAAGCAGTGTGTCAAACGCATCTGCACCCCAAATATGTTTTGCCAGTGTAGTCTTACCTGAGCCACTTGCACCAATGATTAGACCCACGTTATACTCAGTGTCAATATCAGCACGTATCTTAATGTGATGCGTTAATTTCTTTTCAATGTCTAAGTCAACCGAGTTGGCTGCCTTCATGCAATAAAAGTCAGTTGGTGCCTCGCACGTTAACTTCAATTCATAAGTTTGCACTTGTATCCCCTTGTAACAAGTTCTTCGTATATCTCTTTTAGTTTGAACTCACCCTCTTTGGTTCCCGGGAGTTCCAAGATAAGTATATTCCTAACGTCATCAACTACCTCTTTGCGTTTCTTTGGAGGAGGATGACCAGTAAAATCAAATAAATTTTCTGTGCTCATACTATGATTGTACACTAATGATTACACTGTGTCAACTGTTTTGGATAAATACTATCATGAAACCACTTGAAATACTATCCGAGTACAGCGACACTGATCCAGAAATCATTAAACATCTTGAGTCCAAGGGCTATAAGCAAATTGGTCAGGGTGTTGATCAAACTGCATTTTTAGAGCCTGGAACTGGATTGGTACTTAAGATATTTGGAACACAGGACACTGCACGTGCGCCCAATGATGAAAATCCTAAGCCTACGTTCTCCAAAGATCAGATGATGTTCTTTCGTTGGGCCAAGTACTGCAATAATCACCGGAATAATCCGTACCTACCCAAGTTTTCGGGCTTTGAAAGCTTTTACTGGAATGGGCATGTTTATATACAGATGCGTCAAGAACATTTGAAGAGTCTTGGGTACATGGGCAGAATATGCAAAGAAATGGCAGATGATGCAATTGCTGAATACAGCTTTGAAGAAATGATGGAAAGATTGTCTGCTCCGATATGGGGACATAATGATTCATTGGACAAACTTTTGAATCTATTGGGCCCTAAGGGACTCAGAGTATTTTACAAAACCATTGTCAAACTAAATGACATTGCAAATCAAATGGGATATGAACTAGATTTGCATGGGTACAACTTTATGGCACGAGCAGACGGAACTCCAGTGATCATTGACCCATGGGTAGTTTAAAGTCTGCCAACTGCCACTTCAATTACACCAATACCGTCAAAGTTCTCTAATGCTTTACCAATGATTGATCCAACTTGTGGATCATTTGACGGTCTTGCGTACCCATCACCACCACTGATCATCATATCACCCTTGCGTATTCTGCCACGCACCTTGCATGGTACACGACCCTGTAGTGCTATTGTAACTACGTGATCACCCGCACATGCTGAGTTCATAATGTATGCAGCGTTAGTGCTGACTACACCAGCTACAGCACGAGTACCGTCTTGTGCAACCGTGACTTCATAATCTCCACCAAACTCAACTACAGTTCCTGGTTCATAGTGTGCATCAGCAACGTATTTCTCACCCAAGTCAGCGTATGTTGCAGTTAGTGTTGAGCCAACACTTAGACCCCATGTACCTGTAATAGTACCAGCGGTTAGTGCTGCGCCTGTTGACAACGTAGGAGTCACTAGACCATCTAGTATTGCTGTACCTGCTCGTAGTGTACCATAGCTATTAACTGTGACAATATCACCCGGGTGCGTAACATTGTTGGCAATTGTCATGTAACCTGTGCTATTGTCCCAACCCACGAATGCTGTTTGTGGACTAGTGGTATAATAGTCAAGCAGTGTACCACGGTCTTTACCATCATTTGACGTTAGTGGAGCACCATTGGGTCCGCCACCTGCTGAGATAAGTGGGTCTTCAACTTGAAGATTGGTTATGTTAATATAAGTTGTAGTACCATTAACAGTTAAGTTACCACCAATGATAGTATCGCCTGTAGTATTGAGTGCGGCGACATTGGCGACATTGGCACTGATGTTACCCGTATATGTAGGCAAGTAACTAGCTACGTTTGCGTTGCTATAAGTACCAGCGAACGATACTGGTACGCCATTGGCATAGTAATAGTTATCGGTCTTGATACCACCTGTGCTTACATTGCCACTAACTGTTAAGTTGCTTAACGTTCCAACTGATGTAATGTTAGGTTGAGCGCCAGTACCAAGTGTACCATTGACAGTAGTTGCATTGAGTACTGTAATGTTACCAACGTTTGCTGTAACTACATTGGCGTTAACGTTAGTAGCTTCTACTGTGGTTGCATTAACGGTAGTGCTATTGATAATGGTAATGTTGCCAATGTTTGAATCTACTAAGTTAGTAATCATATCAGTAGCGTTGACTGTAGTGCCGTTTAGATCAACTGCATTGACTGTGGTAATGTTACCGGTGTCAGTAAATATATTACCAGTGTTGATATCTGAGGCGTTAACTGTAGTAGCAATAACATCAGTAGAGATAATATTGCCGCTAATATCACCAACGATAGTGCCTACTGTTAGTGTGTCACTGACACGATCATATCTGAAATTACTATTGCCAGCAAACTGACCATTGTTGTTGAACTGTACTTGACCATTAGACCCACCGATTGGCAAATCTGGGCCTACTGCGCTCCAATTCGGTGTCGAACTAACACTGTTATTGACCTTGAGAATTCCAGCGACTCTATCATACCATAATTGTCCGGGAATTGCTTTGACTGGGCCGGGAGCGGGAGAGCTTGCGAAATTTTCTAGCAAGCTAAGCTGATTTTGATCTACTGGTTGCCCGTAAAAAGCTGCGTCATAACCAGGAATAGTCAAACTAGTCTGAGTGTTCAGAGCCCCATCATTGACTATAATGGTACCTAGAGAATAATTAAGTGAATATGGCATATGTGTTTACGTCCTATTCACTTATTTATCTCGTTTTACGTGTTAGCGTACTTGGCTTTATAGTAAGTTTGAATCCATTCCCAGTCGTAACTGTTCATTAGATCATCTAGATTGCCCTCTACGCTTTCGTAGTACTCAATAGCATCGTAGGCTCCGCCAGTACTATATTGCCCATACTCTGCGTCACCAACTGATAACCATGTTTTTAGTCTGTGATTTGTTTCTCGATTATTGGTTATATCACTTGCGTATTTAAGCTTGATGACTTCTCTAAACGCAGTACGCCATGTAGTCCATTGATCAGTATTGTATATTGCAACACCACAATTCTTATTAACTACTTGATGTAAGCTACTCATGGTAAAGTCTAGACCGTCTACCTCAGTATTCAGTGTCAAGGTTCTGTTGTTAGCCACAATAGCTTGATGACCGTACTCTAAGTGATTCACTGGGTTAGTAGCAACAAAGATATAATGTTTAGGTTGTTGCAGTCTATCAGGTTGCCAGCTAAAGTCAAAGTCAGTGTTCACGCTTAGCTTACAGTTGACCAAGAAGTACCACTCAGTATTGCTGGAACGAGCAGCCGCATGTTGACTTGCTACACGCCCGACTACTCCATCTACACGTACCAATCTGTTGGGCAACTGTTTGTCGATTATAATCTGCTGTAGTCGTGCATAATTATCATTGGCGGCAGGCTCACCATTGGAAAAGAATACAATGTCAAGCGGCTGTGATTCATCTTTATTGTCTACGAATTCAATATTATGATAGTCATACACTTCATTGAATATGAATTCGGTTGTACTTACAGGCACCAAAATTCTAGTAGCTCCAGTAGAGGGCACTATAATAGGAGACTCATAGGAGTCCCACATATTGGGCACCAATGGTCTATTAGTAGTGGGTGCAGCACTACGATTGATCAATTCATAATATGGATAATCAATATTCTTGTTCTCACAAATAGCCGTAGCTTGACTGTCATGATCATGATATATCACTGGATGGTCCCATCTAGGTACTGTAACATGTTCAATATACGACACACTTTTAGAATACTCATCTAATGATTCTAAATGATAACGCTCACGATAGAACTCAGCTAAGTTCAGTAAGAACGTATCTCCAAATTTTTGTTTAGCACGTTGATACTCACTAGCGAATACATGCAATTGCTCACGCTCAAATGGATCACACGCATAGCTAAAATCAAAGTTACTGTAATCACATAAGCCGCTGCATATCCATACAAACGATTCGTTAGGAATTTCATATTCGCTCAATGAATTAACATACGATAGTAGCGTGTCTAAGTAACTACCACTGTACTTAAGTGTAATAATATTATGCGGTGTAGCTAAGCTTTGCAATTGTTCTAGTGCTGTTGATTTGCTACCATGATCTATGTACAGTATGTCATACGCACAGTCAACCAATTTAGCACGTTTAGAACGTACATGATTGATATTGTTACAGTGTTCAATGACTTTTATACCATTAGCAGTTTGCTCAAACGTGTCACGATTGACCATATAGGTATTGCCCCAGTGCGACCATTGTGTACCAAATACATGAATCATATTTGATTGCCATGATGACGGATAAAAGTCAAACTTAAAGTCAGTGTAGTCACAGTCGCTACTTAGAATCCAAACATGCTTAGTAGTGGCCTTTTTCAAGCAACGTAAAATGGTATCGACCCAACTGTTTAAGTATCGTGTCTTTTGTAGATTCGGGAATCGTTGTTTAAGTGCCGCGAATCGTGAGTCATCTCCACGATTGATATAAAACATATCAAGTTCTGTGCTAATATTAAAGCTAACATCATTGATATAGTTAACATCACGATGACCTGCTAACCAAGAGGGCGCATTAACATAATATGTACCAGTGTCTTTGCTAGTTTCGTTACCAAAAGCATTAAGATGATCATGAATTTCTCTTGGTGATCTCCATGAAAAGTCAAAATGTTCATACTTAAGTTCTTTGTTAAGTGCCCAAAATACTTCGTCTGGGTGTTGAGCAATCAAGTCTTCTAAGGTTGTTTCTACATAGTAGCGTGGGGCTGGTAGAATAGTTGCCGGATCACGATCCATGTACACTGTACCAATTGAATCTGGTACTGTATATATTGGGCCGTTATTTTCCCACCACACATACGTTTGCGGAGGAGCATATGGGTTAGGTCTCCAACTATAGTCAAACGATTCTAAGCCCAATCGTGTCCAGTTGTCGTGACACTGTGGTAACTCTGCTATAATATTGTCAACGTACTTGCACTCAGTGGCGCCCTCTACATAGTACTCAATTGTAGGTTCGATTGTCGCGTTGTTCCACTTGTTACCAAATACATGTATATAGGGTGGATCATAGGGATTAGGGCGCCATGTTCTATCCATTGTAGCCCCGACGATCAGTATCTTCCAGCGATCTTCTTCTACCAATAGTTCAACTGGTTCATTCATATACACTCTGCTTGTTCCCTCTGGTTGATGATATTCGATCATTGGATCAGTACTACAATCGTTCCACTTGTTACCCCATACATAGATATAGGGTTCACTATTCTCAGGCGGTGTCCAATTAAAATCAAATTTATCTAAGTCTACGGGACCTAATATTTTCCAAACGGTATCATCAATTGTGTTCATAGTAATATTTACTATATACTATATCTGTATAAATATTTTTATGAAAATACACATTGATGATCTAAGATATTGGTTTAACGCCATACGTAACTTACCCGACAACGAACGCACTCGTGCTTTAGATGGTATGTGGTCTGGACAGCTTGAAAGCAAAGCTTGGCTGGTTAAACAATTATCAACAGTGTTACACTACAGACCAGTGAATATATACATCTTTGGAGGTTGGATTGGTGTACTAGCGTCAATGATGTTTCAAGATGACAGTGATATTCGTGTCAAGAAGATTCGCTCAATCGACATTGATCCATGGTGTGAAAATATAGCAGACACGATAAACAAACAGTATGAAATGGATGGTTGGCGTTTCAAAGCTGTAACTGCTGATATGTGTAGCTACGACTATGACTGGGGTATGTCTAGTGATGTAGTAATCAACACTTCAAGCGAACATGTTACACAACAGCAGTACGATACTTGGTATCGTAACATTACACCAGGATCATTGGTCGTTGTGCAGGGCAATAACTTCTTTGCGTGTTTAGAACACGTTCGTTGTAGTACTGATCTTAAAGATTTTGAGATGATGAATCAAGTTCGTGGGCCAATATTCAGTGGGCAATATCATACCAATGAATACACTCGTTACATGAGCATATGGCGCAAGTAATTACAGTAAGCACTGTAGCTCTGGAATCACAGTAAACGTACTTTCATTTCTAATTTCATCTAGTGTATTGGAATATTTAATAAAATTCTTGACCATTGGTTCATTCTGTGGCTGCTTGAGATGATCAATGATATAATCAAACACAGATCCAAGATCAACATTGTAACGTTGCTTATAAGATATGCAATAGTCACTGTACTGTTTTAAAATTTCACGACGAAACTCAGTTGGCAGCACATTGATTCTTAATTGATTTGGGCCAGTTAGTACGTTAATATGAAAATTTTTATAATTGAATTCTTTAGTAATGACATTGAGAGCAATCAGTCTATCAATGATCATTGGAATTCTAAACACATTGTATATACTAACAGTAAAGCTTGGCCACAGTATAACATTGTCAAGCTTATTAACTGTTACAAGATTGTCTTCTAACTTAGACCAATTGGTACCACTGCGTACGTATTCTGCTCGTTCGTCGATCTCATCAATGCTGACAGAAATATGTAGGTTTCCTTTTTTCCAATTTTTCCAATAGTCTAAGACATTACGTTTGTTGTATGACAGCACAGATAAATTGGTATTATACAGTACACGAACATCATATCGATTGTGTTTGTCTATTAGTTCCAGTGTATCCCAATGTTCTTGCATCATAAGTGGTTCGCCACCAGCAAAGTAAATCTTTTCTACATAGTCTATGTGTTGTTCTAAGAACTCATAGTTAGGTTTATTATCTACTTGCTCAATATGCCATACCTTATCTTGCGATGACAATTTCATTTTATTGGCATCTGGCACCCATGCTGAGCTGTATCGTGGCCCACAGCTACGACACTTAAAATTACATATGTTTGAAAATCTAAAGTCCCAGTACTTGAGTTTTAGTTCGATGACTGTACCGTCACTGTTGGTAATATTAGGAATATTCTCGTACGACTTTTTAAAAAAATCATTGTTATGTGTTCTACTACTATGGCCCAATACTCGCTCTTGATCAAAACACTTGTTACAGATACGTGGTTCAATGCCATTGATCATATCTTTGCGTAGTGCAGTCATTGAGTCATTGTTCCATAACTGTTCTATAGTTTGAGTGTTAGCATCACCTACAGTGTAATTGTGAGCAGCAGTCATGCAGCATGGTATAACTCTACCATTGCTTTCTACGTTCATATGAATCCATGGTATCACGCACAGTTTATCATTGATCATTGTGTTACAGGCCTAATAGGTATAATTACTCGACCATTCTCGTCATAGTATTTCTTATTGTACTCTTCTTCGCTCTTAGGCTCATTGACTACGGTTCTTGCCAGTACATAGGGATCATCTTTGTCCATGATTGGTACCTTTGAGATTCTAATATCAGTACCACAAGCACATACAGCTTGTGTACATATCTCTGCTCGTTCTGGTAGCGGATGAGCAGCATGATCATCAATATGAAACATGTTTTGTCCTACTCCACAAGTAGCTTTACCTACCCAACCATTGTAATGTATACAAAGACTTTCGATACCTATGTTACATGCCCACCCACGAAAGTCATTTTCACCACGATTTACTAATTCATTTGGATCATCAGTCTTAATTGATCCATCATTGTACCAAAATGAAGACAATGTGTCGAACTTTTTCCACTTAGGATTCTTTTGATAATCAGCATTGCTACGATATACAGTATACTCATGATCTTTGATCCATTGCAATTGTTCAGACGTATACTCATTGCCTACATGACGATCACTAATATCAGACAGAATTATAACCGCTTCAACGGCAGTATGCTCTAGATTATTTAAGCACTCATTGTACATAGCAACAGCACGATCCCAGTGTCTGCTGTCCATCATGATACGTGTCAGTACTACTGTGTGTGGTGCACACGCACGAATCTTTTCAATCAATTGCTCTTCTGGATAACTAGGATGATAAGAGAACGTAAGAAAGCTAAGCATAGGGGCAAGTTCTTCGTAGTATCTAACTGTTCTGGCTCCGTTAGTGGTAATACCTATTGCCTGTTTACGATCATTAAACATCTTGACTAGCTCAGGCAAAAAAGGAGACAGTGTAGGTTCGCCCCCACTTAAGCTAAGATTAACACGCAGATATCGTTTAAACAATCGTTCCATAAACTCTTTGGCACGATCCCAGCTATAGTTGTGATTACTACCCTTGTGTAATACAGGTGGGCAATAGTCACAGTGATTGGTGCAAATGTTGTTCATGACCCATGTAACAGTCATTGAGTTTAAATGTGTACGTACTTGAATAAGTTTCTTTGTCATATTATTATAGTGATGTCAATCTACTGCCGTAAGCCAATGCACAGGCTCCAATACTAGAGCCACTATCGCTTGGGTCTGGCATAATCCATACATTGTCGAAAAAGTCTGAGAGATTATTGTTTGCTATACTATTTAATGCAACGCCGCCACTGTATACTAAATTGTTGCTGAAGTTAAATGATTTGGCTCGCTGCATGACACTGTAAATAAGTTGTTCGGTCACATACTGAGTACTGGCTGCCACGTCTACTACTGAGTACTGTAACAGTGAATCACTAACAGATTTATTCAAACCAATGTGTAAGTTATCATATAATGTACAGTCACGTACACTGTTTACAACTGAGCCCAGCAATATTGATGTACAATCATTATATCTATTGCCATGCTCAGAATACTTCATCAACTTGTATTCATCCTGTAATGGCGTAAGACCAATTTGTTTTGTCATTGCACTATAGAACAAACCAATACTGTCGGGATACGTTTGACTGTATAATCTTCGATACTGTGCTTGATTGTTTTTATATTCTGCACTCCATATTGTGATTGTGTCGAACTCGCCTATAGCGTCAATCACTACTACTGTGGCACGATCAAATGTGGATGTTTGAAATCCCCCAGCCGCATGTGTTAAATGATGTTTGTGTGTATGTATTGGTTTATTGTTTAACAGTTTATGATTGTGTCGCCCGATCATATAACTGGCACTGATTGTTTTAATACTAGGTCGTTCACCTGCTCGTAATTGTCGTAAGTACTTGAGTAAAGGATTCTCATAGTAATGTAGTTCATACTCATTGTCACAGTACTCTAATGCTTTAAGTACTAGTCTACTGTCTAAGTTTTTGTCATTAGGTATACCGCTAAACTCACTGCTACGTGCTGTATAGACTATCTCTCCATCTTTATTGACTACAGCCAATGACGCATTGTGAAATCCACATGATAATCCAATATAGTTCATTATAATTTTTTAAGTATTTTTCTAACGGAGATTCGATCTAATAAATGACCAGCCACGATATGACGATCATACTCCTCTACAGTATCGATTGGTCTTGTATAAATGTTTGATTCAAATTTATCCGATGTTAAATTTTCTACACTATTAGTTTGAAAAACTTCAGTTACTAAGTTTGCAAATATTCTAGAATTATTGACACTATAGTGATTTATTCTAGGATCATAGCCAGTATACTTAGTAAATTCACGATAACTAATCTTAGTCTCAGTTGCTGATATCGAATACAATGTGGTTGCTGGAATCAACAAGTTACGTGGTATACTCATTGGAAACTTAATGTTATAATGGTCCAATGACATTAGTAATACTGTGACATTTGGATTGCACTCGGCAAAGTTTCTAATAATGTGAATATATCCCTCGTGTGATAATTTTTGATTATCAGCGTCTGCGTTTCTTGCAAACCATTCTAATTGAGTGGCATTCTCTTTATACCATACATGTCTACGCATATGAGCAATTGACTTTGGCAATTCCTCATAAGTCAATGTTGCTGCGGTATCTGGAAACTCAAGTTGATGAATAAATGTCAGTCTTTCAAAGGAACTAACGCAAAATATTACTACATCGTTGGGCAGTATGTCATTGATACACTGCTGAAATTTGAATAAGCTGTATGATGTACTGGTTCCCGCACGTGCATGATTATTCTGTCGCATCTTTAGATTATCGGCAACCAAATTAGTCCAACACTGTCTACTATTAGAACTATGGACTAAATCATCCACTTCATGATTAGATGCATAACTATCACCGTAAATGTGTAACGTTCTCATATTAGTATATAAATGGATTTTTCTTACGCTGCTCTTTAAGCCGTTTACGATACTTGATCTCTCGAACGAGTCTGCGTACAGTACGCTCCATAATGATCTGATAGTATAGTTTAAGTTTGTTTATCATATGTTACTTTTTAAATTTCAACCAGTCAGGTACATAATGTAAATGGCCCTGTTCGACGTATCTTATATAGTCACTGTCAGTGCGTATTGGTTCAAATATACGTTGCACAAAGCGACTATAACTAAAGTTATCGGTTCTGCCTGTGTCAATGGATTCTTCTATCAACTCTGCCAACAGTGCGAGATTCTTGTTGCTTAGATGATTTATTCTAGTGTCATATACTGTATGTTTAAGCCAATCATTATGATCATGCTTAGGATTGACAAATTCATTCTTACTAATCATGTGCAACTCAATTGGAATCATGATACAATTTGTGGGTGATTTGGGTAACTTAGCATGATTGTTAGTAAATATATTGCTTAGTACTACTATCTTGATATTAGGGTTAGATACGGCAAAGTTAATAACAGTGTTTAGATAGCAATAATGATTCAATGACATTAAGTTAATGTCAAAGTTTCTTAGATACCAATTGATGTACTGTTTATTTTCACGATACCAAGTATGTTCTGGAAGATGAAAGTCACTGTGTGAATCTTGAGTATACAATGATGCCGTTTCAGGTCTATCACGTTGAAATAAAAAATGAAGTCTTCCCGGAGTACTGGTCTGAAATAATACAATGTCATTGTCAGTAATGTTATTATTGTCCATGTCATTGTACAACTTAGTCATTGCATTTTCTGTGCTGCCTGCGCTAACTCCTTTATTAAATAAAGAAGTATTCAAATTATTCGATAGTATCTGTGCCCATTCAGGATAAATCTTAGATTCATTGGCAATAAAACTATCTCCGTATGCGTAGATTCTTCTCATGTCACGTGTGTAAAGTGTTGGGCCACTTCTGGAAAAGTTACTCTGAAGTTTAGCTTTCTATGCTGATCATGAAATTCAATATACTCAATGAATTTTTTATACTTAATTAAATCAAACTTATTGATTATCTTGTAGATTCTACTGTCAGTTCCGTACTTGTCAGATAGTGCATGAGCAAGACCAGAGGGCACTGACTCTAAGTTCATGACGCCAATCACTGGATGTGGATTTAAAAACCATGTTGAACCAGTTATCTTAGTGTCTTTGAAGAATTCGGTTGACCATTGTGTATACTGATCAATGTAGTATAAGTTAAGTGGGCTTCCGGTAAAGCTATTGTTAAAATCAAACTTATCTGATAGCAATGCTTTATATTTCGTCAAGTTCTTTTCAACTTGACTCCATTGCAATGGCCAGCGTAAGTAGTTGAAATGCTCACCGATACCGTCTATAGATACGGTCAACTTAACATTCTTAAAGCGAGACCATAATTCTAATGTTTCTTCACACGGGAACACACTGCAATTGGATACATACACTAAGTTTGTACGCTCTGGGTGTTTGATTTGTCTTATGATTCTAAGATGTGTATCAGTGTTAAATGGTTCACCACCAAAGAAATGTATTTGTCTGACAGTATCAAAGTCAATGATTGCTTCTACCGCAGCAATACGTTCTTCTACTGTAGTCTTATGATGAATCTTAATTGGTATTATTTTAACAGTGTTCTCGTTATACTTCTTCCAAGTAGTACTGTTAAAGTCGCTACACATAATACAAGCAGCGTTACAGTCTTCATCTAACTGTAGCTCAATCTTGATACTGTCACCTAGTTCATGTGGCTGATTAAAAATATCCTCACGCAGCGACATTGTTCTAGGAGAATCGGTCCCATTTGCTTCTAACTTAAAGCAATAACTACATTCAGGAATCCAAGTATCAATTTGATTTAACCATTTAAAATCTGATTTAATCATCTTATGATTTAGTATACTAACGCTAGTGTCACTAATCCAACAGCATGGTTTGACCACGTCATAGGTAAAGTGATAGGTATTAGTGAGAAATTTGCAGAATGACATACTAATATTTATAGGGTCATGATCGATTCAATAAATAACATTATGAAAAGAGCCATATTATGCGTGAATAATCCGCAAGACTATATTCCACAATTAAATGATTATTCAATCATGATTATCAATCCTTCTGCGCCTGAGGCGCGTAATCGTTATCTACTAGAGAATTCTGATTGGAGCTTGCTTATCACTAGCGATGAAGAAAAGCATCGTGATGGCAGTGATTATCCCAACGAGCGTGTACTATGGTATACCAGTGGTACTACAGGCGATAGTAAGTTCTGCTCATTCACACAAGCACAGTTAAACAATATGGCTGCTACTATTATGCGATCATACAAGCTAACTGCCAATGATCGTTATACTAGCATTATGAGCTTATGGCACGCACATGGTCAAGGTTTCTACTGGGCTACACAGTTAGCTGGTTGTGAAGTCAAGTATATTACAATGAAAGAAATCAATACCTTTCCCAGTACCAATCCTACATTTATCACTGCTATACCAGATGTACTAAACGTTGTTGCTAAGCTTGAGCTTGATAATCTACGTTTCATACGTGGCGCCAGTGCTCCAATGTCAAATGATTTGTATACTGCACTACAGACTAAGTTCAAGATACCAATTATTGAAGCATTTGGTATGACCGAAGCTATGAGTCATTGCTTTACTAACCCACTAGAGGGTCCGCAACGTATGGGCACAGTAGGTTTACCTGATGGTATCGAGGCTAAGATTGAAAACAATCACTTGTATATCAAGGGCTTTAACGTTGCGTACAATGATTGGTATGATACAGGTGACTTGGCTGAAGTAGATGAACTGGGCTACTACAAGATATTAGGTCGCAGTCGTGATCAAATCAATGTCAAAGGGTCTAAGTTGAATCCTGTTAGTATTGAGCGTCAGCTATTAGAAGCCATACCTAATTTAGAACAAGTGGTAGTGTTTGGATCATATAGTGTTAAGTGTTTGTACGTGGGTGACTGTGACAAAGATGCCATTAAACGATTTTTGATCAGTCTAGGTAAGCATTGTAGGCCAGCAGTGCTAGAGCAGGTTGATACTATATCACTGACTAGCGGTGGTAAAATCTCTAGAGCGTTATTAGATTCTTTGTATTAAGAAACTCATATACTAGTTCTGCATATGCTGCATAAGCACGATTCGTAGGATGTTTAGATGCCGCATCCCAAGTATTGGTATTCTTGGAAAATCTATATAAACTGTTTGTATAGATATTATTAAAGTCTAGACGGTCATAATACTTATTAAACTTAGCAATTTTAAATAACTTTCTATAAAACGTAAACATATAGGGTACATTGTACTGCTTAAGAGCAGACTGTAATGATATTACCTGAGTTAGCATAGTTTGATGATGAATTTCATAATCAGGAAGCAATTTGAATCTATTCTTAAATAGATCATTCTTTGCTGCGGCTGCACCAGGAAATGTCATTGCTTCGTCTGTTGTATGTGACCATATCCAGTCACGTTGCATATGCTCTTCGTGAGTGTTACCGCCAAACATTTCCCAGTCTTCAAGCTTTACATTGTGACAAGTTCTGAACTCTACTTTGTCTGACAGATTCCAACTTACCAGTACTAAATCATAATCACGCTCAGTAACTTCAGCCAATACTGCATCGTGTATATATTGATTACCACATCCAGCACGTGAAATATTGACAACTTCGCAGCCCAGTCGTTGTTGTAAATAATGTACCCAAGATTTTGATCCATTGGGATATAATATATTAGTCATCATCACTGATGTCCCACATACTAGTATCTTCATGCGTCTGATTTTTCCTCTACAATGCGACCATAATTGCTAGCATTCCAGATACGTTCATGAAAGAAGTATAGTATGCTGTTGACTACTAGTGCGAAACCTACTACTCCAAGACCAACCCAAGGGTTACCACTAGCGATCCAACCACCAAAGAAGTTAGTAATAGTTACCGCAATGCGCCATGTAATAACCTTGAGTATGCTGCGTGGTATTCTTTCTTTTAACTTAAACATAGGGTATTCTCCTTGTGTATAACCCATTCTCCTACTGGATTGGTGCCATATAATACAACATCAGGTTGATTAAAAATATCAATAATATTGTTATAGCTAGTAGTAATCTCTGCCAGTGACTTACGTTTGATTTGAAAGTCAGTTGCAAAAATATTGCTATAATAAAACAGTGTATTACCCGCAATCTTTTTACTTAGATCCATAACTGTATCTAAATCAAATAGATCACACTGTACAAACTCTACTTGACTGTTCTTGAATCGTTGCCATAATGCAGCAAAAGTATCTTCGTTCTCAAACTCATCAAATAGCAATCTTTGATTCAAGTCAATATCACCCGAGATATACTTGTAATACTGATGCCATTCTGAAGCCTTAGACTCTAAGAATGCAGGATAATTACGCCCGTCCCATTCTTCACGCAGCATTTTGATCCATGCTATTGATATGGGCATAAAGTCATACAGTACATAGTTTACATTTTCGCTGTACTTGAGTACGTCTAAGTATTTGAACCCTGCTGCTGGTCCCATATACGTGTCAATGTTCTTTGACACTGACTTTGGAAACTGATATGATTCGCTATTATAAATCCATACTTGTTCTCTAAATTGAAACGTACGTATAAAACGTTTTTGATTAGGATTGATATTACCATCAGTGATCGCACGATTGACAATACACTCAAAGAACTTGGTACTGTCTGACTCTGGGTACAAGAACAATCTACAGTCACGCATTTGCTGCGTAAAGTTATCGATCTTGATGCCATTCTTAAGAGCACACTTGATCATGCCCCAGCCTTGCTTGGTACGTTGCTGCATTGTAGTGCCTGGTTCGCCCTTGATCCATAATGGTGTATAATGATCGTGAAAGTTTTCCTCACTACGACTGTAATTAGGCAACTCTTCAGTAGTACGTTCCCAATCACCGTAAATAGGTTTGCCCAATTCTATCCAACGTTGTTCATTGAATACAATCATTTGATGATGCAGTTCAACCCAGTCAGTACCCTGCCAGTCTAGTGTGAAACCTACATAGAAGAAATCTGGATTATTATTGATGTATTCATCTACGTATTCCAAGTATTCATTTTCTTGAATCATGTTGCCCACGCTTTGAAGTATTACAATGTCATAGTCTTGCAGTGCTTCTAATGCCATGTCAACAGTGTCATAATATACTACTGGGCTGTTAATAGTGTATGCCAGTCGTGTAGTATAGAATAAAGTTAGATCATACATCTTATCAAACAATGGCTTGTGACGTGATCGTACTTGCATTTGATCTACAATTGCAAATACTACACGCTTATTGGCAAACATATTATGATTTAAGTATACTTTGGTCATAGTTTATAAAATTCAGGTGCATGATGGCCGTGAGCAATAATGTGATATCTAACTGTATTGCTATCATTCACTACAATGTGCTCACGACCAACATCTAAGATCATTCCTGTGCCTGCTACAAATGGTACTTCTCCACCATTTTTCATAATAAATGCACAGCCTGTAGGATTGTTGATAGCAATATTTAAGGGTGAAAACGCACGTTCAAATTTATTATCCGAGTGCGGCATTATGTAACCTCCTGCCTCTAATCGCATAATGCGTACACGATCAAATAGTTTGAATGGAAGTGATTTCAAGAACAGTGTTAGATTGGGCAGACGATCACAAGCATCAGTCCAATGATAGTTAGCCTCTTCTAGTGTGTTAAATCCGTACTGTACATAATGCTCAGTCTTGTGCTTGTCAAGCCCATGCAGCGTTAATGATTTCCAACCACTGTGACCATAGCTTCCTTTCTTGTCGTTAGCTCTGTGATCAACATATAGATCATCTGCTGCTTGACATTCTTTTAACAGTAACTCAGTATCGAAATCAAATTTTATTGGATAATAGCAACACTCAGGATCATCTTTGCTTGCACGAAAGGTAACATGCACAGGTGATGTACACTGTGCGTTCATGTCACGAAAATCAATGATCTCTTGTGGAAATTGATGCATTACTCTTTCCATTTACTAATAATCACATCACTGGCACAATGACAAATGTTCTTGTTACATGTGATTGGTCCAGTAGGCCACTTAATAGTATCAGGCTCGTTAATTGAACCAATGAATCCGTCAATCAAACAATTGGCCAAGTATATCTTTCCACGCCAATCAATGAACAATGCCTTTATACCTGCATCACATTTGTAGCCATTAAAGTTTGTTTGTCCGTTGTTGATTAAGCTAACGATATTGGGAAATGATTCTACTGTATTGTCTTCAAAGTAAAAATCAGCACTTGCAACATCAGGATGAACAATATTAAGATGATCTAAATGTTTTAGATATCTAGAGGGTGGTACTGTATTCTTGAACCACTCAAGTTGTTCTTCGTTGTAAGTGTAAGTAGATGGGTTCTGTGCGCCAAAGTTCCAGTTCAATATTCTAACTGGTTCTACTAGCACTAATGGATTATTGACCCAACGATTATACTCTGCTACACTGCGTTCCCAATGACTGGTATTCATCATGATACGTACAGTGACAGGGCAATTGTTAGCAGAAGCTAAGACCTTTTCTTCAAACTTTTCGTCTATAAATTCGGCATGCCAGCTAAAGCAAATATAGTTTAGATACTTAGAGATATCAGACCAGTAACTAACAGGCTTAGCTGCGTTAGAGGTAATACCAATGGTACTGTTATTGTCTTTGAATATCTCTACGATCTCACGAAAGAACGGACTAAGTGATGGCTCACCACCAGCTACGCTACAGTGTATCTTAGAATAACGCTTGAATAAATCAATAAAGAATCTACGTGCATTTTCCCAATCATAGTTATGATTTTGACCGTTGTGTAAACCGGGTGGACAATAACTACACTGATTTGTACAGATATTGTTAATCACCCATGTTAGATTCAATGGTGCAGTTGGTCGTTGTTGTACTTTAATAATCTTTTTCATTTTTCTATTGTTCTCACGCTAATAACAGTGCTAAATTTACTCCACATATTTTGATTCCAAGCTTGCTTTTCTTCTCTTGTCATGTCTAATGATATCTTTGTAGTGACATTTTTAATTGTATAGCTATATAGTTTGGCTACTGGAATGAATCCTAATGCAAAGTCTTCTAATTTCATACTAGGATCACAGTACTCGCTGATATTATTATCCATCCACCACTTGTACAATTGCATTCTAGTATTGGTGGCACTTTGACGAATTCCAAAGATCATATAAAACTCTGCTGCAAATCTATGCTGTGGTCTAACTGCCCCACGCTTGACTACATCAATGTCGTTGTCACGATACACTGATGACCAGTGTTTGCCTAAGGTATTATATCCCAAGCACATTGTGCCCCATTCATGATCACATGTAAATAAAAAGTAATCTTCTGGCTTTAAATCTTCATGCAGACCTGCTGGTACAAAATCTGTCAAGCAAGTACACAGTGTCTTTAAGCGATTGTCCCAGTTCTTGAATAAGGCTTCAAAGTTATGTATTTGTTCGTTCAATAGTAAGAACGCTTCGTGTAATACTTTGTCATTCTCATTACGATCACCAGGCCATGGCTCTGCGTAAAAATCTGGATGAGCTTTGGGATTATTAAAGTATCTGATCTTGATCAATCTATCCAATCGATCACCGTATATTTCGTATTCTTCGTGTAGATCATTTAGTATAGTTTGATTATTCAACAAGTGATCAATGCTAACAATATCAGCTAACACTCTGTCATAGTGACTGTTAATATAATCAATGTTGTCTTTAAACTCAATGAATCTATCAAGAATATCACCATCGCTCAATATTCTTCTATAGTTGTAGCGTAGTGTGTGCTTCATTGCATTGTTCTTGTCGATCAGTGCAGTCCAACGATCAACAATGTCTAGATCATATAGTCTATAGATTAGAGTCATTGTTTCTTTGGTATCATTCTCGACCACTACCTCAATGAATTTGTTTTGTTTTATTAAATCCATTATGTGCTCTTTAGAATATTATAATATTCTGCGTATACAGTAGTGAACTTAATTGGTCTAATAGAATCCAACTTCTCGATATAGTCTAGTAAATCGGGAAATAAAACACTGTCATCTCCACTTAACATAAACTCAATTTGCGGAATGATTCTATCACGCCAGTGTTTGTTCTCGTTGAGTTGGGTAAATGATGCCCAGTGTTCTGCGATCTTGCGTTTAACGTGCTTAGGTAGTATCTTGGTGCTCATATAACGTGGCCAGTGTACTGTACCAACGTTAATCATCTTACCTGTACGAGCGCATATCTTTTTCCAATCGCTGTTTAGTATCATCATTGCAAAATCGGGTAGTGTGTATATGTTCATTGCATGTACTGATGCAAGAATATTGACTACAATGTTGTCTGGTGTGTTGTCTAGTCTGTCTAGATTCTGTTTAATAATGTCCCACTTGGCCGGATAGCGTATGTATTCATTACGTGTGCCCCAATCGTCGATAGATAGTAATAGCTCAACCTGTTCAAAGTGCGACCATAGCTCTAGAATTTCTTCATTGAGTTGTGTGGCATTGGTATGATAGCGTAATGAGATATGCTTAGAGTTACCAGTTTCTACTAAACGACGAATGAATCTATCGTGATCTTTGATCAGCAATGGTTCACCACCACCAAAGATAATGTGTCTGATATCACCAATGAACTCGTCTAGTGCTTCTTGTGTACGCAGTTGCTCGAACCAATCAAACACATTGGTATTCTGAATAGATATGGACTTGTGCTGCCAGTCTGACTTAGCGTTGGGTGATTCTAGTATAGCACCAAGCTTCTTACTGTCAGCTAACCATTTACTTGAGTCGCGTGGGCGACACATTACACATTGTAAATTGCATACGTTGCTTAGTCTTAGATCAAGAGTAAGTGGGTTATGATCTACTGCGCCATCACTGTGAGTCTTGGCAATTAAGTCTTCTAAGAATTCTTCTCCCAGCTTCTTAGACCACATGTAATTCTCAATGATTCTATGTGACTTGATGCCACTAGCTTCTTCTTTCCAACAGCTAGCACACTGCGGTAATTTCTCTCCTGCAATGAATTTCAATCTAGCTGCTCTGAATTGCTCACTGTTCCATATTTCAACAGGTGTTTGTTTGTTAAGATTCAGACCCTGCTCTGGACTTGCAATACAGCATAGCGGAACTGCTCCATCATTCCAACTTGCAAGATGAATGAATGGCTGTATGCAAAAGTTCTTCTTGTCATTTAGTGACATAGTGCCGCCAGTCGTGAATCAATATCAGCAATAGACTGGCCACGTTCCGCATCTAGTGCATTGGTATACACTTTGAATCTGTTGAGTTGCTCTGCCCAATCATTGACTCGTGACTGCTGTAGCAGACCAATGATACCTTTGAGCGAATTTCTAGTGTCATGAGTATGCTTGCTTTCATCTTTATAGTTCATGATCATGTCTAGTGCAGTCTTACGCAACTCATCGTCTAAGATTCTAACAGCTAGATGATGCGGATGATGATTGACCAAGAAGTCAACAAAGATTTTCTTGTTGTACTTAGTGTTCAGTGCATCTACCCACTCTAACATGTTCACAATGTCAAACACGTTGTACACTTGAATGGTAGGTGTCACACCAAGATTGACATTTGGCATTTGTGCCAGCTTTTCAATGTTCTCTGATATCAGCTTCCAATCACTTGGTGCACGAATATATTCATTGATAATACCAATACCATCCATTGATGCATTGATGTTGACTTGCTTGAATTGTGAAATCAAGTTCAAGAATTGTTTGTTGATGTTGGTACAGTTGGTATTAAAGAACATAACAATGTCAGTGCGCCCCTGATCAATACACGCTTGCATAAACTTAAAGTTGTTCTTGATCAGCGTGGGTTCGCCGCCTGTCATGTATACCTTTTTGAGTTTGGGTATCAGCGAGATCACTTGATCCCACATGATATCATGATCAAACCATTGCTGATCATCCATAACTGTGATAGGGAACTTACCAAATGTCTTGCGCCATACTTCGCTGTACTCTGGGTTTTGTGCTAAGCTTTCGTGCTCTTTGACAATCTGACTCGAATTCCACGGGTTGCACATGCGACATTTAAGATTGCACAAGTTGCCCAAGCGTAAGTCTAAGTATACTGGTTCACTTTCTACGTGACCGTTGTTATCAACTGCTTCTGCTACTAACTTGTTTAGACCTTCATTGCCAAGACGCCACGACCACTCTTGTATTGAGTGCTGTCTGTTGCTTGTGCGACCGTTCGCTTCTTGCTCATAGCACACACTACAACCTTCGATCTTTTTACCATCGATCATTGCCAATCTGATGTCTTTCATGTCTTGCGAGTTCCAAGCTTCTTTGATAAAGTCATCTTTGCAAGTGTAGAATGTGCCGTCAGGCTTCTTGATCTTATTGTGTGCGCCCTTGACCATACAGCAGTATCTTACCGTTGTATCGGAGTTAATCATTGTGCTTACAAATGGTACAGCACAAAAGCTTTTGTTATTTTTATCTATCATTACCAAGTCACCTGTTGTGGTGGGCCATATGTTTCTCGTATCATTGGCCCCGTGTTCTTCCAATTCTTACTGATATAGTCTTTGAAGAATTTGCTTTGTTTACTATCGAACTCTACTATGTTTGTTCCAAGATGTCGATTGAGTTCTGTGGCGATTTTTTGCGAGTACGCATCAGTGTCATTCTTATGATCTTCCCACAGTAGGTCTAACTTCTTGAAGTCACGCACATCAGTATGATCCCAGTTATCGTTCAGCATCAAGTAGTGTGTACCGCAACGTGCGCCGTGTAATGCCCAGAAACCGTTCTCAACATCTCTTCCTATTGTATGCCATATTGATAGGTTTGTCAAGTTAGATGGCCAAACCCAACGCATAAAATCTTGTGGAGTTGCTGGAGGTGTTCCATTTCTGGTGCACATCTTGACACCCTCACGAAAGCCTGCACGCCATGCCTGTTTGGCAGATTGATTGATGTATGTGGTTGAATAGCAGTCGTGCATTGCCCAGTACTGTGGGTCAAAGCAAAACTCAATATTGGTAGTGTCACTGCCATCTGTGTTCTCGTGTGTACGCATATTGTTGACGAATGTGCGTGTCCAACAACTCATGCCACCGTTGCCGTAGAACAGACCGTTCACGTGATTGTACGCACGCCAGCGAAACTGTGCATTCTTATTGCCCTCGTGTAAGTGCAGCGTCATGTCAAAGAACTTTGATGAGGGCATGTTGTCACCGTCAATCAGTATGAAACGCTCAGTTTCACTCATTGCTGCCGCTGCCTTGTGCGCGGCATCCGAACCATCAACGTTATCTACACGTTTGGCCCACGGAATCATGTTCTTGATTTTGACCCAGAATTCTTCCTTTTTGGGCTCGTCATAGGAGAGATAGATGGTATCTAAGTCTGCTACATCTACATATTCATCTGTGCTTATATATTCACTCATGTGAATATTTATATGCTAGCTGTGTAGTCCCATAAAATATAGCTATCTGTTTGGCCAACTACAAGTAAGATATCGGTAGGATCGGTTCGTATTGTGGTTGAGGTTTCTTGATCAGTTCTATGATATCGTGATATCATGCCCTCGCTCAATGATTTTATCACACCCTTGATTACTGTAATATCATAACGGCAGTTTTGGAATGTTTGCTGATCTACGTATATGAATGTACCCTCTAGCTCTTCCATGCTATAGTACTTGGGCGTTCCATCTGAGTTATAATACAGTCTATACTTGCTTATCATAATACGCTTCTAGTTCTTTTGCCAATGATTTGATATGATAGTGTACTGGATACAATTGCGAAATGGTATTGATTCTAAAGTCAGTATCAACCAATTCATATACCAATTCACGAGTCCAGTCTTCTGCTAATGTACCATTTATCTTTTGCTTCATGTGTACAAACTGAATCATATCATTAGGCATTGTACAATGTTCGATTCCACGTGCTTGAGCGGCAATTGCATACACGGTATCAGTGTCTCCGTATGGTTGCATTGATGGATGTGCTAAGCTTGCATTGATCTTTGTCCAATGTTTGAATATCTTTCGTACTGTGTGAAAGAATGTTTCTGCATTCAGTGACTTTGTAAAGTATGTGATACCGTTGTACAGATCAGGCAAGTTGTTCTGATCATTGTTATAGCGATAGTGTCTAGACGTGGCCATACGCTGCTTATAGTCTCTGCAACCTTGTGCGATATGTAGTTCACGATGTTTAAGCAGGGTCCACCAACTGTCTAGAGGTCGTGTGACAATCATATCAGCTTCAAGCTTGAACGTTCTATCATAGGGTGAACGATAGAATACTTGCCAATCATCGGCATAGGGTCCGTGTGTCAGATTGCTGACTGAATCCCACAGCAGTGTTTTGCGAGTAAGAATCGTAACGGGTCTAGTATCGCCTACTGCTTTGAGAGATTTGGCCAATACACTGGCGCAGCATTCATAGTCTACGTCTGCTGTGTTGAGTGCATAAATGACATATCCTTCGGTCATGTATCGTTCTCAATGATGGTGAATAATGCGTCTTTGTTCAAGATGTGTAAGTCTTGTCTGTAAGTTGTGATCTTAAATTTCTTCTTGTCTTGATCAATCACACGCTCAAAGTTTAATTCATATGAGTCTTGATTTAGTTTCTTGACATCAGTGGTAAACTCTACGTTCATAAGTGGCCATGGTATCTCAACCTCAGGCGTCATGATATGTCCATATACCGCATTGATGGCAATTGAAATTGCAAAGTCATTTCTGAATGTACTGGTACTGAATCTGTATATTTTTGAATAATGATCATAGTTCTCTTGAATCATCTGCATCATATTGAATATAGATTCAGCCTCAGATGATCGTTTGAAATATACTACAGTTGCCCAATACATATCATTGTCACGCCCAAATGATTCAATCTCAGAAAATTTCTCTTTGCCCAAATATATTCTGCGTTTGTGACACATGAACGGTTGATTCATATCAAACAAATGTAACAGTCTTGTTGAGTTGACTATATAGTCGGTATCCATTAAGATTGTTTCAGTATATGGAGATAAGTTGTATGCTTGATAGCGATTGAAGTTGCGCCAACGTTCGACTTGCGTGAGTTCAGACATCTTGCGATTTTGTGACTGTGTTTCTGATGATACTCGTATAACATGATCGTAAATTGCTTCGTCAACTACGGCATCAATGTCAGTTACCAATGCTACTGGAAGTTTAAGATATTGGTTGACTCGCTTAGCACAGTAAGCAGCCATATTGGTGTACGAGCGTGTTTCGGTATCTCGTGCGAATAGTAGTACGCCTTTACTCATCGTTTACTGTTGATCTCGTTAGTTGCATCAAGCCATGACTGCATGACCAGATTGTACAGATCGATACACATATGCAGCATACAAACACGATCAACTTGAATGGGATTATCAAAGATATCTAAGATTATTGTCTTAACGCCTAGATGTTCGACTGCAAGAAATGAAATCAGTTCTGGAGTGACCTTGAATGTGCCACCGTATTGAGTCAGTAATAACTGAGCCTCATGATTTTCTTTTGCTGAGAGTTTGGCCAAAGAGTGTAGATATTTTGCTCTGCTGGTCTTCTTGATGGTATCGATATTCATACTGATACTTAGCGTATCAGTATGAGTGCAAAGAATTTTATGCTGGAGCTGTTACGTTTACAGAAGGAGTGCCCCAACTGTTTGAAATATTGGTTGATTCTGGCTGACGTGCTACAGCAGTTACTTGCAAATTGCCGTTTACTGTGTTAGCAAAGAATGTGCTAGTATCGACAAACTGCATTGTGATAGTTACTGTTCCTGTTCCATTATATGCGTAAGCAATATTGATGTAATCGTTTGTGTATACTGAGTAGTTTGAGTACTGACGAAACAATGTAGTTGATGCGCCTAAGTTGTAGAAACCACTACGTGTGTATGTAATAGGAGCAGTACCGCCACCACCAAATTTTGTCAGACCTTGATAAGATGCAGCGGCTAGAGTTTGAGCAGTGTTGACAGCTGGGAGTCCTATTGTACCAATATCTGTACATAGATTGTTCCAAGCAATATCTTCTCCACCAGTGCCACCACTATTAGAAGCACTTACTAAAATAGATCCGCCTGCGTTAAAGAAATATCTAGCGGTTGCATCGCTAGAAAATACAACAGTAATTGTTGAAGTAACTGTAGGAATACTTTGACCGCTACCCCATGGAGCAACACGAGTTGCGCTGTTAGTGATATCAGTGCCAACTGATGCACAATTTAGTCTGTTTGTATTCAGTGTAGTCATGTTGGTAGCAATTGCTGCCAAATAAGCAATATTATTGCCTGCTACAGGAGGCGTAAGTGCTGTGATCGTTGAACCTTGATGAGTGGCAGATTTTGCCATGTTGGTGATAAGAGAATTCCAAGCTGATGCAGCGACTGGAGCAGCGGCGGATACTGTTCCAATAGCAGTTTGACCGTAGCCACTTGATCCTGCACCAGTAGACCAAATGCTGTTAAAGTTTGGCGAATTGCTGTTCAGAATGGCATTAAAGTCTGCCGCTTGTATTAAACCACCTGCACTGTATGTCATCTATATCTCCGAATATCTATTTATTATGCTGGCGCCGTTACTGAAATAGTTGGCGTACCCCATGTATTTGTTATGTGTGTTGACTCAGGCGGTCTTACAATACCAGTAACTGACAATGAACCCGTAATAGGAACTGGATAAGAGTGAGTATTGTCATTAAAAGTAACTTCAATCGTTACTGTAGAACCACTAATAGCGTATCTCATAGCAATGTGATCTGCATAATACGCATATGAATAGGGTGATCCTAAGAATTGTCTGAACAATACTTGAGGTGTCGAAGTTAGATCGTAATAACCTAGTCTGTTGTATACTGTATTAGTTCCGCCGCCGCCAAACTGAGTTAGCCCTTGATAAGCTGCCCCAGCAATATTTTGTTCAGTGCTAACCGCAGGTAATCCAAGAGTTCCTACGTCTGCACATAATATTGACCATTGAAGATCACTTCCTGTTCCTGCACCGCCCGTGCGTGAGCAAGTCAGTAATATTGTGCCGCCTGCATTAAAAAAATAACGTGCTTGATTAGCACTGGCAAAATCAACTGTAATAACTGAAGTAATTATAGGGATTGATAATTGTGCTCCCCAGTCTGCAGTTCTTGTACCAGTAGCAGTGATGTCTGTACCAACTGCTGAGCAATTTAATCTTCCTGCGTATGTTGCAGCTAATGCTGATTGTAACGTGCTTACGTATGTGATAAGACCATCTACTGATGGCAGTGGTAATGGCGTTATGGAAGTACCCTGATGCAGCGCAGAATTATTGATCCCGCCCATCAATTGATCCCATTGTGCGGCGGTAATAAACGCCGAGGCGCCCGCAACTACCGTTGGTAATGTTGGTTGTCCATAACCGCTTGAGCCGCTACCAGTGGACCAGAACTGATTCAAGTTCGGCGAACCTGTAGTTGCGAACCTGTTATAGTCTGATGCTTCTATCAATCCACCTTGTGCGTATGTCATATTATTGCTCCAGGTTGATTATTATAGTTTTGCGCTGACTGCTGCCAATACTTTGCCTTCGCCATCGGTTAGTTTGTCTTCTAGACTGCGACCCACAGTGTTGAATGATGTTGCTTCGCCTTTTGCAGCAGCACGAGCATAGCCCTGACCTGCTGATACTAAACGATCACCCTTCTTGACAACTCCACGTACTTTGACTGGTACACGGCCTGCCATTGCGATCTTTGGATGAGTTTCATCTGTTCCTGCGGCTGCGTTCATTGTGTAGCCGGCTGTCTTAGAGACCACACCGAAAACTACTTCAGACATATCTTCACGAACGGCCGTGATTTCTTTGTCTCCACCCAGTTCTACGACTGTACCCTGATCATATTCCATGTCTGCTTCAAAACGCTCGGCCAAGTCAGCGTATGTAGCATTGAATGTTGAACCTGCACCCAGAGTCCATGCACCTACCATTTCACCCGGGATCGTTGGACCGCCTGTTGTGATAAAGTTAGTGATCAACGAACCGTTTGATGTGTTGAATGAACTACCCGCTGTCAGTGCCCATGCACCTGTCATTGATCCAGGAATTGTTGGTCCGCCAGTGGTAATGTTGTTGGTCTTGAGATTTCCCGTGATGAATACGTTTGCAAGCGTAATATCGTCAATTGAACCGTTAGTAATTAGCGTTGCCCAGTTTGCGGTTGATGTGTTGCTGATATTAACATTAAAGTGTTTAGTACCAGTATCAAACCATGTTTGTCCAGGAATTGGATTTGATGGGCCAACTGTTGGGAAACTAGCAAAGTTTTCTAAGATCGACAGTTGATTTTGATCAACAGGCGAACCGTAGCCAGCATAGTTTCTTCCTGGTAAGTTTAGACTTGTTTGATTGTTAAGTGTGGTATCTACTACTGTAATAGTACCAAGCGAGTATTGTAGTGTATAGGCCATGATTTGGAATAATCTCCGTTATGTATTTATTTATCTTAAATTGTAACCAAGTTCGTGAGAGCTTGAATTCTAACAGTGTAATCAATTTGAATTTGTCTGTTAAGTGCTTTTTGAACTGGAGCAAAAACAACATGAGTAAGTAATCGTGTTTGAATATTGCCCTCTCCGTCTAAGCCATAGTTTGCAAGTAATCCTAGTTCGTCAAACGTATATGTACTGTCAAAATTTGTACCGTTATCAAATGCCATTTGACCCTGTGGCTCACCGTATCCCAGCAAACACTGAACCAAGATGTCAGTGTATAAGTTACCAACCACGTGATTGACTGTCATGTTGTTACGCAGTGGATCGTTGTTTGAAATTAAGGTATCATCAACGATTTTAGCGTAGGTTTGATTGTATAGTGTGGCGTTTTGACCTGTAGTATTAGGTGGCAAATATGTGATCAATCCAGTAGCATCAATACTTGCAGCACCGTTACCAAATGCCATTTGGTAGATGTATCCGTATCCTTTGTCTGCCAATGTCAGTGCCATTGACTCGCTCATGTTCTCATAGTTGATTGCGTTGTTCTTGTCAACAAACACTTCTCCTGAATCAGGATCATATATCTTGAGAAAGCCTCGCACATCTAGAGTAATAGTTGTTTTCATAATGGTTATCCGTTAACTGCATCTCAACTGAACAAGAATTTTGCCGCTATCTGGATCTTTAATAGTCACACCGCTACTAAAACTAAAGCCCACTCGTTCGTTTGGCTTTTTTGTACCCTGTGATTGCACAGGGGGTTGACTGGGTTTAGGCAAATTCTGATTCATAATATACTATTTAGTCTTTACGGTGCAGTGCGTTTGAGGAATATCGCCGCATCGGTGGTGCTTTGTTCAAGCGTCTGATATTGGAATCCATTGTCATAGCCATACGAATCCCATGGATAGAAAGACCATCCTGCCAGATTGTACCACCATTGATTGTAGAATTGTTGTGGCAATCTGTCACGTTGCAACACGCTTTGTACAACAGTTCCACTTTCTACAAACGTATTGGTGATTGTACCCTTACGCCCGCGCAATAGTCCAGTCACGCAGTTCAGTGCAAGATCGAACGCAGTAAACTTGATAAACTCACTGTTGATCAGCAATTCGCTACCCTCAGTAGTAGTCACCGCTACTAACGTAGGTGAAGAAATGCCCTGAATAATAAGTTCAATCAATGCATCTGATATTTGAGTAGCAGAAAATGCATTTGGAATATCAAGCGTGATCGGTACTGTCATTGATTTGAGTACGCCTGTAATGACCACAACACCAGAACTATTTGTAGTTACATTTTGTGTGTTAATTGACACTAATTTTGTAACGTCGTCTACGTAAATTACATCACTGATTGTTCCCGTTGATACAAAGTCTTGTGCAAGTACAGTTTGAGTAAACGGATTAACGTTGTATATTGCGCCTGCTCCAAATTTATCAACTTGAATACGGAAATCAATGTATTGTCCAGCAGGTAATGTTGCAGGATCAGTAATGACAGTGAACTCAAGCGTGTCTGTGACAAGTCCAGGCACCATTTCTTCTGGGCCGTAACCCTGTTGAAATACTCCACCCTGTACATCATACACGGTTGGGTTGGTCAACAGATCAGCATTGAATGCTGGGCTGGTCAAGTTGGTATCAATATCAAAAACAACATCTTGATCATACAAGTTGTTATCGTATGGAGTCATGTCGTAATTCTGATTGCTGTACGAGAACGGTGTGCCCAAGAATGTTGCATCGGGATACTCAATTCCACTCATCAATTGACGTAGATCACGACCAGTCATGTTCACTGTTGGTGCATAAAACGCTGCAATACGATCTGCCGCGGTCAATGAACGATCATCAGAGAAAATTTGTTCCCAATCGTCATAGTTGAATGTGTTTTGTGGATTGCGATTGCTGACTACACACTTCCATAGTTTGCCAGCATAGGTGACCATGCTGCGTTGGAATGTAAACGGTTCTGGCAAGAATACTGTGTCGCCTGAGCCATACGGAAAGTCTGCCAGTTGCACAGGGTGATTAAAGTTTGCGTCATAATACAGCGCAATTTCAGTTGAACTTCTGACCTGAACGTAAAACTCTCTCATGTCTTTCCAACCTAGCAGACCACGATCTTTTTGTGACCAGCGATTAGTTGACCAACGTGGTCTACCGTATGATGCGTATGTAAAGTCATTTGCCCACACTTCAACTTTTTGTCCATTCAATTGTCCCGGACAAACAACAGTTTCTCCATAATTGATATTCATTGTCACGACACCAGTACCTGTTTGATAGTTGTCGATTGACGTGATTGGGAATCGTGCGCCCTGTGCGCTTGCCAACATTACTGGTGAGTATGGAGTTGCGTCCCATGCCAAGTAATCCCACGGTAAGGTTGAGTCAACCAGCAAGGTTGATGATGATTCTGTGCCAATATCAACCAATAGTCCAGCATAGAATCCTGCTGGTGACCACTCAGTGATCTTGCTGCCATAAGATATACGATCAAACTTGATTGTAGTTGTGATCTCACGTACAGGCTTGCTTGTTGTTGCAAACGTTGCCACAGCGGTAACGCTCAAGAAGTTGTTGACACCAAATCCTTGATCTACCAAGACAATACGATTTAAGTCCAAGAACTCTGACTTGTTAGAATTGAACGCCGATGCTTTTGAATCATACAGCGCAATTGTGTTGACATCGATTGAGCGAACATAGTAGTAAGTTGCTTGTGTCAACCCTTTTGGAGGTTGCGTAATTCCGCCGCTTGAGTACACTACTGGATCACCAGTCTCAAATGGATGAGCAGTGATTGTAATTGTGTTGAATACAGTATTGACATCTTCAGCGGCAAACTGTCCAACGATTGATGACGGTTGAATTGTCATTGTTGGTTCTGTTGCGTATCCATTTCCGGGATTTGCAACTGTGATTGAACTGAGTGCATCGCCCAGCAATACTGAGTTCAGTACTGCCGCCACTCGTGGAGCAGGGAAAACTGATGTGTCAATCGATATTGTGACTATCGGAGCCGTCAAGTATCCACGAGCACCGTCTATCACTGTTACCGCTGGTATGTTGGCATCTAAATCATCAATGATTGACAAACCGTAGTGATTGAACCACTCAGTATACTCAGGTTGTTTCCAAATTGAAGCAGTAGGCAAGTACTCGTTGGGATTGACATACAGCGGGTTGTACACAAGTTGAGGAGACTCAAACTGAGAGGTAGCTGTGTTGTATGTTGCTGGCACATCAAAGTCAGTTGGGTCAGCAAGATACTCGTCGAACGCACTGTATGTGAACAAGAAGTCGTTGATCTTGACGTGGAATGGCTTGATCTCGTTCAAGTATCCTGACAAGAATTCTTGATTGTCTTGTTGGAATTTCTTGTATGGTAACAGATCACGAACCTTGTGTGTGACGTTGATCAATGATGTCTTGTTGAGCCATGGCAAGTAGTTTTGTTGCTGTAGTGCTTCGCTTGCAATATAGTCAAACATCAAGATTAGTGAGTTGTTGCGCTCAATTTGCAGATCATTGATATAGCATTCTTCATTCAACCAACGAATGATCCAGTATGTTTCTTCTGCAAGAGATTGATCCCAGTCCAAGATGTCCCAGTTTTGCTCGTCCCAACCAGTAAGTTCAGTATAAATGGTAGACAGTAGTTGAACGGTACCGTTTTGCAATGCAATGCGAGTCCAACCCAGTGCTGAAGAGTATACATAATCTTCCCATAGTCCGTTGGCATTACCTGTCACACGAGCAATCATGCCCTCTTGCAGACCAATGTGTAATGACTCTGTGTTTGGAATGATTTCGTTTGGTTGTATTTTTTTCAAATCATTGTAGTACTGCACTTCAAACAATACTTTGTTCTTTGAGCTGTATTCAGGAGCATACCAGTCAACCAACGTGTAGAAGTTGGCTGTGTCCCAACCCGGACCGCTTTTGTTCAAGAAGTATAGTGAGCGTGACTCTGCTATTGGGAACTTGATCAAGATATTGTTTGCGTACTCAATATAGTTTTGCAATGCAACAGCTCGATTGACGAACATTGTTTGATACTGATCGGTACCATAGCGATTTAGAACGGGCAAACGTTGATTTGGCAATGTTAACCCTTGACGTGTTTGTCCTGCAAATGAGTCCAAGAACTTGGCATACAAGTCAGTAGGCTGTTGATTTGTTGCTGATGGCAATCCAGGCAAGAATTCATTCTTGTTGTTGTCTTCAATCAATGTCCATGATGTGTGCTTTTGATCGGTAGATACACCAAGTGCGTATCCAAGATGCAGCGCAGAACTGTTGTTCTGAATTGATGTGTTGTTGTTCATCAACGCAATAGCATTGGTAGTCAGTGCTGCCAAGAATGGTATGCCGCTGTTGATTGGGTTTAGAATGTACTGACTCAATGCTTGTGGAGATAGTGTTTTGCCAGGCGGTATTGTGTTCAGAGTCTTGACCCAGAAGTAATAGTTGGTGACCATTGCATTGGTTGAACGATCATAGCTGCGAGTGATAGTATACTTGTTGAAGTCAACAATGATACCGTTGCCCTGATATTCAACTGGTTGTAGCGGGCTTTCGACCCACGTGTAAATGTCTGCCAATGAACCCGGGAATGCTTTGCCCCAATTTGATGCGTTGTATACCAAGTCAGGCTGATTGTAGTTCAGCATACGCAAGTTGGTTGTGTCAAGCCATGTTTGACCCACATGATCTGCTGTCCATACAACACCGCTGTTGTATACTGCTGGGTCAGTGGCTGAAATGTAGTCTAAGTTTGTAGTGACTGCACCCAGCAATTTGCCCTGCACTGGATCAATGTAATCAAGATACGCAAGCGTAGTATTGTTGATGGTGTCGTAAATTGAAATGTTGTTCAAGTTGTTGACTGATACCATTGGCAATGGAGCTTTGTCAACCCACCATGAGGTTGCTTGACTGTAGGGAACATATGTCACAACAAGACCATCAGTGTTGTTGAACCAGTCTTTTGCACCTACAACAATCACTCCATCATTGTTTGCAATTGAAATGCCAAAGCTTGGTTGCAATGATATCGAGTCTGTGTCGATCCAGTCAATGTACTGTCCAAACACATACTGACCTGGGTTCATGATGTTTTCATTTGCCGCTGGTAGATAGTTGAACTCATAGACCACGCCTATGTTTTGGAATCCATCGATGAATGTTGTTGCGCCATTGTCAAATAGTGTGTCTGTGTCAATGCTGGTTGATGATGCATAGAATTGATAGTTGTCATCACCCCAAGCGTTGATGTCCCAGTTGGTTGTGGCCCATCCATTGTATGTGTTGACATTGATTTTGTCAAACGTTGTTTCTGAATAGGGTGTGCCCTCTGGGTTGCTTACGATCAATGAACTGTCAGTACCCATTGCAACAATGTATCCAAAGTTGCCATCACGATCATAAGTTGGTGACGTAATGATTTGTGTTTGAGTGTACAGTGTCAAACCAAGATTTTTTAGCGTGGTTGTGTCAGCAGTTACGTCAACAATGTTGTTGATCTCTTCAACACTTGCATTGTACACCGAGATTGTCAGTGCTGTACCCTGTGCAACCGCAAGAATGTTGTATGGAGTCTGAGTGTTGATTTGCTGTGCAATTGCGGCAGCAGAACCGTTGAAGTTGACTTTGAAACCGTCAATGAACAACACACCCACTGCTGGCTTCTTGACTATGCCAGTGATTGAGCCGTACTGTTGGCCGCTATTGGTATACTTGTACACAGCACCCTGTACGTTTGCAATGTTGTTGGCAGTTGCCAGTTCGTTCGGGCAACCCACAACAAACTGTGCGCCGAATTTGTTGGTCGATACTGACTGACCGAAATTGCCGCCGTTGATTGGGAACTGTGATGTGATACGTTGTTGCAGTGTGAATGCTCCGTATGACACCTCAATAATGTCATCAAATGCAGGAGCGGTAGTCATGAATCTTACTGTGCTTGCGCCTGTGATTTGCACTTGTGTGTCAAGCACATCATTGACATATACTCGTGCATATCCTGATGGTATTGTTTGCGAGACTTGATAGACGTATGATGTGCCGTTTGCTGTGAAACGTTCAACACTGCGATTGTACACGTATGCTGCACCGCAGTTGTCGATAGGAGTGCCTACGGTTGGAGTGATTGTCTCCAAAGGTGCTCCGACAATAAGCTTTGCGCCTGTTGTATCTGTTGCAAGTGATGTTCCGAATCCTTCTGCTGTTGTTGGGCCCACAAGTGTGTTGACCAATGAGTACACACCTGTTGCGATTTGTCCGTATACTTTTACCGATTGTGTTAATGCGTCACCAATATACAGCCAGTTCAGATCATTTGACACAGCAAGTGCGCCAGTGTTTTGCTGTGATATCACTGATACTTGATACATGTAGTTGAACGTTGGGTCAACATGAAACACGTATACTTTGCCATGCACTGAATCACTTGCAAACAGCCAGCTGCCTTTGGCAACCAATTGTTGTCCAATTGCTGTTCCTGGCAGCGTGATTGTTTGTGTGAGCACTCCGCCGTTTGTATCAGTTGGATCAGGATACTGTCTGACCAGTTTACCATTCAGCGGGTCAGACGTCACTGTGCCAATGACTGTTGAGTACGCTACTGCTGCACCAATGTTGTTGACAGCGGTAGTTTGTGTGAGTGAAAATAGAATCGGAGTATAGATAGGTGCTGCTTGCCATACTGCCCATTGATTCTTGTCGTTCTCATCGACCCAAGCATTACGTGCATAGAACGAACTGTACGGTACTGTGCTGTATACCATATCACTTGCTTGCTTAAAGCGACGTGACACAAGCTTAAAGCACAAGCCTTGAGCAGTGATCTTAAGCGTTGCTGCTGACAAGTTGAGTGTGATTACAATCTGCGTTGATGATGGAACATCTTGAACTTCATAGTATCCGTTGATTCGATCATCAAAGTTGAAGATCATAACTGGATCATTTTTCGCAAGATTGTGTGCTTGTGCAAATGTAATTGTCACTGTGCCATTCAAGTTGTTGATGCACTCTGTGATCTGTGTTTGCACTGATGTTGGTGTGAATACGTTCCACGAACCGCGGTATGATGCGATCCAAATACAGTCTGAACGATACAGTGTTTCAACGTTTGACTTGATTTGATTCAGATCAGCCAGTTCGTATGCTGTGAACTTGACATCATTGAGATTGACGTAACCAGCGGTAGGTAGACCACGTTCGTCATTGTATACCAATGGGTAGGGTGGCAAGAAGTTTGCCGTTTTTGGTGGCATTTCCCAATTGATCAGATCAGTTGCAATGTTGATGTTCTGTTCAACACTCACGACATTTGCACTATTGTCAGTGAATCCAATCAAGGTTGGGTTGCCAGTCAGCAATGTTTCGTCAAGACGAAACTCGACAAAGTTTGAGTTGTTGACTGAACCGAATGTTGCTGTCTTGATTGACCAGTTCTCTTTGAGATCATAGTCGATTTGACCCTGCAACAAGTCTGCCTTTTTGAATGCGTTGGCAATCAAGTTTGTACCCTTGTACTGAATCAACTGTTGATAGATACCGACCTGAGTTGTCACTGACAAATCAGCGTCTGCCAAGTATTGACGTGGACGATAACCGATCAGTGAGTACGATGACAAGTCTTCGTCTGTGTACAATGATGGGTGTGATGTGTCATAGTAGTACAGCGACTCGTATGCGTTTGTCGATGGGTTGGGCAACAGACCTGTTTGAATCTTGTCGTATGTTGTTGGGTACCATTGTTCTTTGTTGAACTCAGCTTGCGGTTCAATCAAACGATTTGCAACCCAGTATTGTCCCTTGTACGTGATGATCACGCCTGATGGATACTTGACGTTTGGAACCCATTCTTTGATGTTGTCTTCGTTGATCAAGAAGCCCTGTGCATTCATGTATCCTGACCATTCTGCCGATTTGTTGCCCTGAAACAACAAGCGTTCTTGGCGCAGACCGGTCACAAGATCATAGATTGTATCGTTGAACACTGTGGTGTTGTCAAACACAACTGCATGTTCAATTGACGCAAGATTGTAGTTGGTGAAAGCAATTGTATCGCCCTCACTCAGCACTTGAACTGTGAATGTTTCTTGTTCACGAATGACGTTTTGATTTTGCGTTTGTAAGGGTACCAAGTTTTGATTCAGCACAAAGTTCTGCTGTTGCAGCGTCAATGGTTGAACAATCAATCCTGGTCTGTACACAGTGTTGAGCTTTGCTGACGGGTTCAGTGCAATGGTTGAACCAACTTGCCAGTCTTGTTGAACCCATGCAAGATACTCACGTATCATTTGAGTCCAGTCAAATGTCTTTGTGTCAACGCTGTAGTTGAATATCATACCCTGCTGAACAAGATACACACCATAGCTGCGAATAAATTCAGAGACACCCTGTATTGTATAGAATACTTGACCGTAAGGAATTGAAACAGTCTTATTGTCATAGAACTCATTTGATACCGTGACTGTGGCATTTCCCTGTGATATTTGCTCGACAACTCCGCCTTTTGGAACTGCCAGTGTAAAATATGGATTCAACTTTGAGTTGCCCCATACTGTCCAGCCGTCTTTGACACGCTGAACAATCACTGACGAGTATATGATCTTGTCTTCAGGAGGGTTGTCATACAGCAGCACAGAATAGCTGTTGTCTGGAATCATCAGCGTACTATTTTGACTGTTGGGCGTTGATTTTTCAATCAAGAAGTGCAAGTATTGTTTTGACGAGAAGCCTGCAAGATTGTATGTCAAGCGTACGTCAATGTTTTGCAACACTGTGGTCACATAGTCAGTACCGTTGACTCCACGCTGATTGATGAAATCTACCACCCAGTTGATGTACGATGCTTTTGAAACTCCGTTGCCGTATACAACAACTTGACGTGGATCAAGATGATAGCGATCATTGTATAGGTACTGATCAAACGTTGTGTTGTATCTATATAAGTCACGATCAACGTTCAAGTTGAAAAACTGTGCTGGTTTTGTCAGCGCAAGTATTCGCATCAAATCAAACGGCCATGATGACGAGCGTAAGTATGATGTTTCTGCTGGACCCTGATCGCCTACGATCCAGTCACGTTGAAACGTCAATGAGTTATAGTTGCCTACCACGTTGACAAGCGGAGACAGCAGTGTACCGGCAGCGTTGACTGGCAGTGCATCAAGAAGTTGCGGTCTGATCTTTAGCGGATTGACATAGGGTGCGCCGTCATTCCAAATGTATCCAGCGGCAATTTCTTCCCACATGAATGTGTTGTCACTTGTATAGGGGCCGGCGCCGTATCGTTGTGTCCACCAAGTGGGTTCGTCTGTGAGACCAAGCATTTCCCATGGAGCGTTTGCTGGGTTCGATGTGTCATAGAACCAGTTGTACACGCCGCGCCAGTATCCCTGCTTGATCAGTGTGGCAGGTGATTCTCCGTCCAGTGCAATTGTTGCTTGATTGTAATTGTATGTAAATTGATTTGCCTTGCTGTACACTTGTGACTTATAGTCAATGCGATTTGCTCCAACCCATTTCAAGAAGTTTGTTTGGTAAATTTCCAAAACTTCTTCCCAAAGATAATCAGTTGTGCGAAATTGTCCAGGAATAACTTTGTCGCCTGTCAGTGGAACAGGTGAGCTAATCTTCAAGTTGTTGTATACACGACTTTCAAATTCAAGCAGCACTTTGTCACGAAAATCTGAAAGCACGCCATCGGTATATGTACCGTATAGTTTGTTGTAGCTGCCATCGTGTCCAATCAAAAAGTAAGTTGGTACAGTATATGTGTTGTCAAGATAAATTTGCGGAATAAATGACTGATACAGTCCAAGTTTTGTTGGAGTGTTGGGACAATATGTTCCGTATGTTTGATTGTATTCTTTGATCGTGATTGAATCACCAGCTTGAATTGCATAGTTGATTGTCACTGATGGAGAAATATCAGAGATCACATATTCTGTGCCGCTGATCAATTGAAACTGTTGTTTTTGCCCACTAACTGTTGTGTTCAAGTATACCAATACACCGTTGAAATTTGCCGATGCAAAGTTGTATGTTGTGCTCAACGGGTAAGTCACTGTTGTCAGCGGAATTAGTGTTGAGTATGTGTTGATAACATATGGGCTACCGCTTGGTAGCATATCGCTCCAGAAGAACGAGTCAGTGCTGTTCTTGACTGTGGTGATTTGATACAACACTGTGTCCAACATTTGTGATGGTGTTGTATAAATTGAAAAGTCATTTTGATCTGTCAATGATACCAGCAAAGTTTTGTAGTCAATATACTGATCACTGTTGTATTGCAGTGCTTCAAACACATTGAGTTGTGGGTCACGCAAGAATACGCCAGGCAATACCAGTGATGCCGAGTTCTGAATGATTGCTGTGCCATACTTGTTGAGATTGCCCAAGTTGTACACGTTGTTTGGTCCAAATACTGGCCCTGTTGTGTCAGGAGAGTTGTTGAACATTGTTATGTATTGATTCTTCAAGTCACCTACGTTTACAATTGTAATGTTGGTGTTGAATGGGTTGTTCTGCAAGTTTGTTGGTATCTCGTAGTACCCTGTTGATGATGCAACATCAGAGATAATCAAGATTGTAATTTTATCATTGACAGTTGTAGGAGTTGCAAGCACAATGGTAGTTGTGTTAGCTGCACTGTCAATAGTTGCCGTGTATTTTGATGGGTCAAGTATGTCAGAGTTGTAGTACACTACAATGTTTTTCCACACTGTATCAATGTTTGCAGGAACATCACAGATATACAGTTGTGTACCAGCAGTAGTGACATCAAACTCAAACACTTGAGTTTGAACTGAGGGCGCAGCAGCGTCTACCCATCCAGTTCGTTGAATAGGTTGATCAACTATTGGATAGTAGTACACGTATCCCATTGATACCAAATCAGTGATCAACTTGAGATTTTGCTGATAGGTGAATGTGTCACTGTTCAAATTGACTGTGAACTCAATGTCTCCGATAGAGGCAGCACTTGAGTATGCGATTGGGAAGCCCAACACAGGATCGGTTGCGCCTGTTCCCAAAGTGTACGAGAACAAATAGCAACCTTGAAAGGTTGATGATGGGTACATTGCCTGATTTGACAGTGAAAAGCCGTTCTCGTCGTATATGTCAAACAACGGAGCTTGATTTGTTGATGTCTTTTGCTGTGCGTATACCCAGCTGCCGTCTTGAGGATCGTCAGTCAGTAGTCTTGAGAATCTCCAAGCAGTGCCAGCATATGTTTGTCCAGATGCAATATAAATTTGATCGTTGTTGACCGCATTGATCTCAAGACTTGCATCAAGTGTTGAGTTTGCAGTCTCAAGCCACCAGCGAATGCGAGGTGTTGGAGTCAGTGTCAAGACAAGCGAGTCATTAGGACCCACAGGTGCAAAACCAATGGTATATACAGACTGACGAACGCCCTCATTGGTGTCGGCATTGAATACAACTGTTTGCCCTGTTTGAAGAACTACTCCGTCAATTGTGTAGGTAGTCTGACCCACAACTTGCAAAAAAGCATCAGTGGTCACATTGTCAAATAGATCCACAAAGCCCAATGACTTTGTGCCGTAATTGTACAAACCTAAATTGCCATCAAATTGAATGATAGGGCGAACAGCACGAGTAGCAATATTGTCAAGTAATGTTGATAGTTGTCCGTTGTATTTGATTGTTGCATCAATGACTTGAGTATTGAACCAACGATTTCCACGACTCCATGCGTTGCGATCACGACTGTCACGATTGATAACAATGTAGTCTTGCTGAAGCGGAAGATATAGCGGAGGAGTTTTTGTTTCAACTGCCAGCATATCAGATACAGGAATCAAATCAATTGCTGATCCTACGCCTTCAACATAGTATTCATTGCCGCTGTACAGTTCTGGAATTGTTGGAGAGTTGAATACAATCTTAAGACCGTTGATCAAGTCAACTCCGTTTGGAGAAATATAACTTGAGTGACCCAATATTTCGTCAAGATTGATTGCGTTTGTATCGTTGCTATCAACAATATTGATAATGCCGTACGCACGTGCGTTGCTGCCATCTTGATAATACAGTCTGTCTAATATGCTAGACAGATATGGAACAATGTTGATCAGACCGGTATCATCACGGTAAAACTGACGGCCAACCCAAGTTGTTCCGCTGGTTGCTACAATGCGTTCGTTGTTGATGATTGTTGCAACAGGAGTCAATGTGATAATGTTGGTGATAGAATTAACACTAATAGCATAGTAGTATATCTGTGTGGTCAAATCACCGTTGTTGTAGAACATTAGTGTCTTGCCGTCAAGCTGTGTCACGCCGTCAATGTTTCCAACTGTGGTTGTAGTTTGACCATCAATGTCAGAGAACTGTAGTGTTGTCACAATGTCGGTGGAATAGTTACCAGACAGATTGTATTGTTGCTGAGCGTCTTTTTGTGGAACAGTGAATGTGATTGTTCCTGCGGTTGCGCCGTTGTTGTCAACACCAAGCACTTCACGAGTGGAAATGTTTTGATTGATGCCATAGCCTGTTAATCCAGGAACACCTTGAATCCAAAATTGTGATGTTTGATCAACTTCAAATGTGTATGTACCACCACGAAGCAATGTGATTGTTGGGTTTGTTTGTGTGAAGCCGGTCAGCGAGTATGAGTTGCCATTGTCTGCGACTTTGTAGTTTTGTGTGTTGTATATGGTTGCTGTAGTCACGCTAACAGCATCGGGACCGTTTGGAATCCAGTAGTACTGTGAGTAGTTGACGATCATATCTAGATCGACAAACGAATCCCAAGAGTAAAACTCATTTTCAAACAATCGATTGTTATTTTTGGTAACAGCACCCTGTTGCTTTAGTGCGTTTACCATGCCGGGATAGTTTATAAAGTCTTTAGCTTTTTGAGTTTCAGGTTTCAAGAACACAACTGACGGGTCAAGTTGATAGTCAGAGCGTGTTTGTGTAGGTTCTACGACATAGCGATCATTTTTTTCAACAGCGTAACCATATTTTTGACCAATAAAGCCCTCTACACGATTCATCTTGGGCTGTGCTACTAGTTGATCTAGTGTCGCAGCCAAAAATTGTGCGTTAGTCTCTGTTTGAAAGACTTCTGGAAGGAAATCAAGTGTTCTTATCTGGTTAGTCGCCATGTTCTCATTGTACCTATGATACTAGTATTTAGTCTCACTAAAAAGCAAGCTTTTTAGATTCCGCGTTGTAAGTTTGCTGGAGTTAGAGCACTAATCACGATAATATCATTAGCGTTGGCGCCATTGACAAAAATTTCATTGGGCTGTGACAGCACTTCATACAAATCACCAAATGTCTGATTAGGATTGTTAGGCACAAGCACAACAGAACTAATCAATGTACCTAACTGCATGTGTAAGTAAGCAGTTAGTTCTGAGAAGTAGAACGTTGATCCAAAATCCCATACGTCAATTGTAAAATATTGATTCAGAGCACTTAATACTGCACTGACAATTTGACTATCGCTTACAACTACACTAGGATTTTTAATAACTTTGATCTTACCCTGTAGCGCAGGTGCCGCTTTTTCTCCAAACAATGGCTTGAAAGTCACCGAATTCAAGATCACTGAGTCAGAGATCATCTTATAGCTGTCTAAATCACCGTATGCTTGCTGTAATTCATCAATCGTAGGCTGCGATGGTAGTGGTACTGTGCCAGTAGTATCATTCAACCAGTTTTGATACTGAGTGTAGTACGCTTGAGTCACAATGTACAGATCAATAATGTTTGTTGTTGCTGGATCGATACGAGTGGTGTTGTCACTGTTATGACGATACTGAAAGTTCAATGCTCCACGACCCTTGGTCACAAGATACTGCGTGGTCACATCATTCAATTGTAGAATTGGTGGATTGGTCGCAGGTACAATGGCAGATTGATAGAATACCGGTAGACCTGATGTGCTTGTTTGCGCTGAGCAATAAAACACTGTGCCCGCTGGGTATTCATACACTACGTTTTGCACTGCTGCCAGTGTTGTATAAGCATACTTGACAAGATTGGCTGGCAATACTTGTGTGCGATACAAATCATTCAAGTCTTTGTAAACACCAAAGAATACATAAGCAGTTGGACTTGTTCCTACAATCTCAGCAAAGAAATCTGGATCAAATGAGAATCCTGTGGTCAAGTTGACACTGCTTACTTGTACTTGATAGTCATCTGGATAGCCATCACTTTGAATGGCTTGTCCTGTGACATTTAGAATATAGTCCAGACCTAATGTTCCAGTATTTTGCGGGTTTGAGTTGTTCTTAAAGACATTTACAAAGTCAGAGAATACTTGACCACTTGCTTGATCATATACTTTTTGTGTTCCGGAGAACATAAAGCGAACTTCGCTGACACTACCAAAATAGTATACAGTGTTCTTGATAGATACAATGTAGTTGCCGCTTGCGGTGTCTGCAATAAACTTTACAAAGTATGTAGTTGGAGTTACTGTTGTTGGAATTGGCTGTACAAGTGACCAGCGATCAACAGTAAGCAACTTGCTGTTGTCAAATGCAAGAGCAAAGTCTTGTTGCAAATTGATCTTGTCAAGTATCTTGCTGACCAATGTCTGACTGAACGTGTTGCTGAAGTCGGGAATAATTGCCGTTGGGGTGATTTGATTGTCATCAAGCGATGCTCCGCTTGGAACATAAGCATTCAATGTGATTGGGCCAAGTCCATCGAGCAGTGCACCACTGCCACCGTTGTATCCATCGCCAACAACTGAGACAACACCGACCCAAATGAAATATTTTTGTCCTAGATTTGGATTGGCAATACCCTGTTGTAGTCTATTGTTAGAATCAAAATAGAAACCAGCGGGTGCTACAAACTTAAGTTGTGCGCCCTGTGTGATATAGCGCATGTTGTAAGTCGAGTATGTGCCTACAGGTACCGGAATCTTTTGTCCAGTGTGATCGATAATGTAAAAGTATCCAGTGACAGCAGCACTGTCAATAGTAACTTGCTGCCAGTATGTTTGCTGATCAACTGATACTGTGCTTGGATAATCACCGCTGTATCTTGGATAGTTTTGCTGATAGTATTGTACTGCTCCTGGACTTGACAGCAAGATTGGCAATTCTACCGACAAAAATTCAACCGCAAAGTTGATGCTTTGTGTCGAGAACGTGACTGTCTTGTCAAGTGCAGATACATACAGTGCTCCGTCATCTGCGAAGACGTTGGTTGAACTGTACACGCCTGTGGGATCAAGAAGATCAAGACCACGTGATACTCCAATTGAACTACGATTGACCGCCGATGACTTGACAATTGAGTTGTACAGTGTGAATGGGAAGTTTGTATAATCTTCGCCGTTGACCATACGATTTTGAGTGTAGTATCTGGCAGGAGCACGTTCCTTGATTGCCGCAATTGATTGACGAGCTTGAGCAGTGTTGTTGACCGTTTGTAACGAGAATGTAAATGTCAGTATTTCATTGTTTCCTGTTCTACTAATGTATGGTAAGTTGACAACAATGCCCGACATCTCACTTGGGTCTATTGAGTATGTCAGTGCGTTGCCGGAACGAACGTATGCTCTGAAATTTGAGACAGGTATTTCTCCAAATACGCCATCGCCAAACACGTATGTGACCTGATCGTTTGCTCGTGATACAACTGTAAAGATCGGTTGTGCCGAGTTGCCCTGTGCATTGCCGCTAGAGATGAATAAGTTTTCAACTTGGTCCCACAATTCTGAAATTGTCAAGTTGGCATTAAGCTTGTACAGCCATGTATCTGAGTTATTGATGCCTTCAATATCAATGTTTTGAAAATTGTTTTGAATGCGCTCGACAAAATACATATCATAGCTTTGCAAACTACCCTGCTTGAAATAAAAGAAGAAACCTGTGTTTGGGCTTGCGTATCCTAGACCGTCATTGCGATACAGCATATTGAACTGACCACTTGGAGCAGGAGGTAGCTCGTACAAGTATGTTTGATTTGCTGATGTCACGGACACCAGTTCAAAGTTGGTAAGAACACCGTTGACTTGAGTGTTGAACGGAATAACTGGAGTCTGATTTGGAACAATGTTGACTGTATACTCATCGGTTGTAACGCCAAGAACTTCTTGAGAGTTTCCTGGTCTGCCTACCCGCTGACTGTTGACAAACGCTGCGTTCAGAATGGTGTTGAATTGTGATTGCCAGTTTGGGTTTGCAGGGTCATTCCACAAAATTGTTGAGTTGCCAAGTGATGCACCGTTGATGTCAAAGATTGATTCTGATGTTGATACTGCTGTAACTTTGACAAGACCGTTTGATTCAATGTTTCGCTTGGGATTGTATGAAACAAGATTTGCAAGCTTGATTACACTATCACGACGCTCAGCAGTGTCGATAAAGTTTTCACGTGCGTTTAAGTCATCACGGAAAGCAAGAGCTTGACCCATGTATGCCATTACGTCTAGCAATGCTACAAACTCTGATGACTCAATGTAGTCGTTGTATGTTTCTGGATAGTATGTGGTCAGATAGTCAATAAACGTCTTGCGTAGTGTCTCATAATCGTATGACACAAAGTTTGCTTGACGATACGTTTCATAAATGCGTGTCCAGTCTTGCAGACCAAACAGTGCGCTTTGACGAGTTGAACTCAGCGAACTCGTTTGTGATCCAGCAAGTGAACTGGTAAGTGATCCAGAAGATGATGTGGTTGGCATTTATATATGACCTCAGTAGTCTTGTATTTATCTCTACAAAACGTGTTGATTTCTTACTTTGCCAACTGCTTGATGCTTCCGTCATATTTGTTCAAGAACAAGTCAACCGTGACTGCGTTGTTGAACGGTGAAAATGCCATTTCGACTTGTAACAATATGCCATTGTTCTGAGAATACACTCCAAGAGAGTTGAGAATGATGCGTGGGTCCAATGCCATGACACGACGAACTTCAGTTGTGATCAATTGCTGTGTGGCTTCATTCTGAGGCTCGAACACATATGACCACAGTGTTGTTCCATACTGAGGTTGCCCAACTTTGTCACCCTGCTTGATGCTCAGTGCGTTGAGCAAGTCTCTGATCACAAGTTGTTCGTCAGTGAGTACGTACTTGCGACCAAGTCTGGGCTGATATGTGGTCGATCCTGGTCCACCAAAACGACCTGCTCGGTTGATTGTATCAGGCTGATTTGCGCCTACAGTTGAGAATCCGATATATGTTGCCATTTTTATTGTCCTGTTCTTACCTTAGATATGCTGGTCCAATTCGTTCATACTTTTGCTGTGGAGTTTCGTCCCACTGAAAGTATTTACTCGTATCCGATTTATCTCCGTTCCACCATTTTGACCATGCAGACTGTGGTTGAGGAGGACTGCTTTGACCCTTGACTGTTGACGAGTAGCTTGCTTCTGCTTCTGTAAGACTCTTTTGATAGTTTGCTTTGTCTTTTTGCAATTGCTCAATGCGATATTTTTGAAGATCAGATGGGTTCTTTTCATAGAGAAGCGTTTCACGAACAATACCGTCTTGTGTGTCGGCAATAGTTTGCTTCAAGTCGCTGATTCTTCTCAATTTTTCGTTTTGCTCTTTGAGAACTTTGTCTGCCACTGATGTGTCTTGTGATTTTGAGTTGTCATCTTTGGCAACATAGGTGGCAGAGATTGGCAATGGTATGCGACTGTCATTCATCAGTTGTCCAGTGTTGCTTGTGATTGTTGTTCTGTAGAACGTCTGAGTTGCTTGTGACACAGGTTTGATCTGACCACCGTATCCAATGGCAGAAATTGACGTTTGCAGTGTGCTGACAATGCCAGAAATTGTGTTTGAGATCACGTATGTTGCTGGTATTGATCCTCCTGTCAGTGCAGTCACGGTGTTCACAGCATTGAACGCTGGCGCTGCATACTTGTACACGTATGCGTTTGCAGCAGAGATCGTACCCTGCACAAGATTGCCTGCATAGATTGCTGGGTTCAAGAACTGTGTAGCACTCATACCAAGCGGCAACCCTGCGCTGTTCAATGCGTTTTGTGCAGCACTGCTGTAGTTGAGCAGTGATAGAATTGACTGTCCACTTGGCGTGACTTGATTGACGATTGCTCCAGCACCGCCTGGCAGTGCGTTCATGCCGCTGTTTGCCGTGGTCACAGGTTGAGGGACTTGTTCGCCCAACTGTTGAACGTCGTTGTTGGTGTTTTGAACAGCACTGCCCGTCAAGAATGACAAGCTTGCTTTCGCTGCATCTTTGCGACTGTTGACAAGTGCTGCTTCAGCAGTTTGCAGTGCTTGTGCATTTTCATCTGACGCATCGTTTCTGTATGCTGAACGTGCTGAGTCGTATATGATCTGATTGATTTCGATTTCACGTTGAGCACTGTCGTATTTTGCCGATGCTGCCTCAAGATTGGTCGAGATTGTTGCCACAACTCCGCCCAAATAATTTGGCACGTCTTCGGTGAGAACTTTGTATGATGCCTCAACAGCTTTGAATGCTGATCGCAGTGTGCCCTCAAGTGCGTTGGCAATGTTGCTCAGTGTTGAACCGATTGCGTTCAGCGTGTTCTGAACTGCGTCTCCGATTGAGTTTGCAAGACCCTCGACACCGTTTGAAATTGCGTCTGACAAGTTGCCGGCAAAGTTTCCAGCGGCAACCATGTCGTATACTTTCCCTGTGAGATCGTATGTTATACCGGCAAGTTGTGCGCCTGTTGCAATCACGCCTGCAGTGGAGTATCCCTGTCCGTTGATATATGTGACTTGCGGAATCAGACCAAAGTTTGATGCAGCCATGACAAGACCGCCTGCTTGTGCTGCACTTTCTTGTCCTGTGAAGTATCCTTGATCGTACAAGCTTTGCGACACAGTGTTCATTGCGAACCCTACCGCTGCAAGTTGCACACTATTGTTTTGCAGCACTTGCAATGGGTTCACAGCTCCATAGTTTCCAGTGACAAGACCCTGCAGTGCATACTGATAGGGCATACCCTGTGCAAGACGTGCTTGCAGCAAGGGTTGACATCCTGGTTTCAAAATTGAACCTGGAAGTGTTGCTTGATAGATTGTGACACCTGCGTTGCCGTCGATGATACCAATGCCACGCTTGCTGTCTGGCTCAATGCCAAGCTGAAGACCTGCGATTGCGTCGCCCAGCGGATCCTGTGGTGTGTTTTCTCCCAAGGGCGTGACATCTCCAAGCATGAACGTTGAGATTTGAGGTGCAGTGGGTGTGCCTGCTGACTTTGCCGCACGAACTGTTGAGCCTGCGATTGCCTTGGCAGGTGGAAGCCCGCTTGGCATTGTCGAGTTGATTGCCGCTTGTTGTCCTGCAAGTGCTGTCACTGCTGCTGAGTTCATGTTTGGCAATGGGTTTGACGCTTTGACCGGAGGAACTGTGCCTGTGATTGTGGGCGTGGTTGGGTTGTTGGGCACGTTTGGAGTTGCAGCGTTGATTTCATCAACTTTCTTTGTGGTCACTGGCACTGAACTGTCAACTTGATTTTTGACTTTGATGTCAACGCCCTTGCCGGCACCGATATAGGGTTGATGTGTTGGAGCACGACTTGTCACTGACAGCAGTGCGTCAGGTGACGGATACATCCAGCCCTTTGAGGTCGAGTATGTTGTGTCAGGGTGATTTGACTTTGTGATCACCTTGACTTCCTCAGGAGTCGTCGATGCGCTGCCTGTGTTGAGATTGATTTTTGTGCCGTTGAGGTATGTTGTGCCCGATGATGCAAGCGATGCTTCGCCCTTGCTTGCCAACGCCATTGCTCCGTCAACTTTCAGCGTGTGTTTGCCCACGGTATACTGCGAGTAGTCGGCACCGGTTCTGACGTTCATGTTTGTGTCTGCTTCGACATTGAAGTTGTCAGCGTACACAGTGAAGTCTTTTGCGGCATGCATGTTGATGTCACGATCTGCGTGAAAGTTCAGATCACCTTCCGAGCGAATGTTCACAGAGTTGGTCGAATACAGGTCGATTGTGCCCTCAGCACCCATCTCGACCCATGTTTGACCGTTGGCGTGAATCATGAACATTGATTGTGCTGAGTCATTCATCAGGATCATGTGACCCGCTGATGATCTGAGACGCATAAGTTGATTTTGACCCTCAAGATCGCCGTCATCCATTGTGAACGAGTGACCGCCTGTGCGACCGACTTGTGCCAGCTTTGCATCAGGAGTTGCAGGGTCAACGGCAGCTTGACCGATTGTTGCGTTTGTATATCCGCCCTCGTATATTGGGCCGCCTGGTGTTGACATGCCGAACACTCGTGAGGGTGATTCACGACTTGCTGATGATGATATTGTTCCACGATCATTGTCACGCAACAAGCCCTGTTGTTGCAAAATGGCAGCTTGATATGATTGTACAGGTTTGGGATCAGTGTTGATTGAGCCACTATTGTCAATCGTTGGGTTGTTGGAGTTGGCTTCGCCCGTTGGCAGTCTGTCTGCTCCGCCGTATGCTTTTGCTTCAGCACTGTTGGGCACAACTGCTGACGTGCTGCCCAATGATGGAGTCATGCTTAGCACACCTGCTTTTGGTATGCAACCAATATAATATCCCTGCTGTGGGTCACCGTTGGCAAATATACACAGCACTTCACTGCCAATGTCAGGAGCACTTGCCCAGAACCCATAACTTTGCGGGTTGCCTACATACTTGCCGTATCCATCGGTTGTGGCAGAAGGACTTGGATTGTTATTGTTTCCAGAGCTTCCGTGAAAGGGTGACATATACGAAACTGTGACCCAATTGGCACTGTCGTTAGGATCAGGAAATTGAAACTGTGAAAGATACACTTGAATGCGACCACTGTGCGTAGGGTCGATATTGTTTTTGACCACGCCAATGATTGGCATGTTCATAAGCGTTGCCGCTCCACGATCAGCTTTATAGTTGTTGGGTGTTCCTACAATTCGTGTGGTATTCTCTGCCATGTTGTATCTCGTTTAGTTTGGTTGTCTCGTGTTTGAAGCGTTAGGTCTGTTTACTTCTCGTCCTTCATTAGTCGTATTAGTTGAATTATTTTGTTGTCGAGCTTTATCGTCATCTGCATATGCCGCATTAGCTTGCGTTTGTTGACGATCAGCATCTTGAAAATCTCCAGAAAATTCTTGACGAGCTTTATTTGCGACGTCTGCTTGTCTGTCAGCATCAATCAAACCTCCGGTTGATGTATCAACTGGTTTTCTAACATCACTTCCATTAGAAGAATTCTCTCTAGACTCAGAATCTGAGTTTTGATTCGTTCTCAACAGAGGATCTGGAATAAAAATCAGTTTGAATGTTTGAGTGAATTGTCCTCTACTAAAACTACTATAAACTTCAGCTACTTGATAAACAAATCCTTGAATTCCACTTTTAATCACGTCTAAATCATCATAGAATAGAATATCGTTGCCAACATCTAATAGTCCATTATCTTGATAGTCGGTTGCGATTCCAAATATTATTTGAATGAATGTTTGCCCGCCGTACGGATTTATAGCATATCCAGTACCATATAACTGTTTTACAATTCCTTCTGCAAGTATTGTGCTTTTAGAGCCCACATCTACATTGTTTTGTGCTGAGATTTTTTGATCGACGCCAATCGAAGTCATGATCCAGTCTGGATCGCCCAAAATCTTTATTGTTGCCGTTTTTTGATCACTTTGATTATATAATTGTGCTCGAACGTTTTCATTTATTCTACTTCCGCCATTGAGTTTTCCTCCAATTGAACTACTATTAGTAGATGAGGCCAAAGCAAGCGGTACATTTCCTAATTTTTTTCTAAGATCAGTGGCGCTGGTGTTTTTTGTATACGCACTTTCTTGAGCAGTAATCGCAGAAATAGATTGATATAAATTATTATATGTTTGCTCAAAATCAAGCACTTCAGAATTTTCTCCCGTGTATATGTAGTTGTACACTTTGAATGGCCCAGGATATTTTGATCTGGTGTCTGCGTATTGTGTACGAATATAAGGAATTTTATATACTCCTATTTGAAACTTGATTCTATACGCCCAGTCTGCTAGTATATCGTCACGACCGAGTAACTCTACAACTGGGTTGATGTAGTACCAGTTCAGCTCTTTAATACTAGAGCTTTCGGAATTTTTTGTTTCTGTTGCTGCATCATTGATGCTGTTTAGCGAGTCTGATATATAACTACTTTTTACAATGATATTGTCAATTATTTCAGTTATCGAAGTTCCTGCTTGAAATTGAAATTCATGCTTGGATGGATTGTAAGTTCTAGATTTCAGAGAACCAGCTATGGTTGTCTGACTCGTAGTAGCAGCATCAAACATTGGAGTAATTGATTTTTCAACTTTTGTATCGTCAATAATCAACGACTTGGCAATGGGATTGTCATCTCCTCCAATCCATTCAATATCATATTCTGTCGGAAATTTAGCTTTTTTCATATCAACTAAAAGCATTGATTTATTGTTCATCAATGACATTAGCCCACCATTACCGTTTATGCCGCGCAGAGCCCCGTCAACAGTTGTGCCACTAACTCTAATAGGATATGGAACTGTATTAAACTTCTCAGCGACTGCTGCGTTTGAAAAAGATTGCCCTGTGAATGAATAAATTGTAGCTTTATCATCTATCTTAAATGACATATCACTAACACGAAATGAAAAAAATCTTTCAGTTATGCTCTTATCGTCGGTTTTAGTATTTGGAATACTTCCAACGTAAGAATTTGTTCCCGGATTGACTACTTTTCCATCAACATCATAACCGTAAAATCTTATTCCTATGATATATCCCTGCTGCATTGAATTAGGAGGAGCGTCTGTCGCTCTTACTAATGGGCTTTTTCCATTTATTCTGGTGCTAGCAATGGCTAAACTTTGCAAAAAACTAAAACCAATGGGTTCTACGATTTTGAAAGCTATAGCAGGCATAAATGTTGTTAGTCCAGTAGGACTTGGCTGTATGGTAGTGGTAATGGTCAAATCTTCAATATAATAGTCTAGACCTTCTTCACCACGACCTAAATTTCTACTCTTGGTCAAAAGTCTTTGATCAAATGAGTTATTGATGCCGCCGCTTTGAGCAATAAGAAATATGCCATCTGAATCAGTTGGAAGTGTTGCCGGTGGACTGTTGACCGAAAACTTGTTCATGAACTCAGCAGTGACCATGTATAGACTAATGGAATAAGTAGAACTACTGTATTCACTCAGTGGGTTTTTCTTTCTTGCTCCAGGAAATTGATCGTCGATCTGTGCAGTATTACTTTTTTGCCCAGTGGTTTGCGAAGTACCATTGGTGCCTGAGATATTGACTACGTACCCGCCGTCAGCTTGATAGCCATCCGCCCTACCTGCTTGTGGATTGTCATCGTTTGTTACCGTGGGTGTTTGACCTGCTAGACGGGCGGCTTCTCTGAGATTTCCCCACGCAGCGTATGCACGTGCGTACTCATATTCATTCGGGTAATCTGATGGTTTTGGTTCCGTATTTGATAAAGTTGTTGCCATTGTTTATATTCCCAATGCCGCTGATAGTGCATTTTGTTTTGGTACGTAAATGTAAATGCCTTGAACAAAGTCAAACAGTGGATCCTTAAGTTTGTTTGGGTTGCGCTGTGCAAATACCCACCACAACTTGCTGTCGTTATACAGGTCATAGGCCAGCAAATCAGGTCTAAGATCGTATGTCGGAGTAATTTGCCAGTATACATCAGTTGGATCAGCAGGTACAGGACGATTGATCATAACGTCTAAAAATGTTTGATTAACAATGTTGGTTAAATAATATGGACTGCTATTTGGGTATTGCATTACCAAATTCCTCCGCCTGTTCCTGCATTAACGCTACCTTTCATTAGTTGTCCAGTTGCGTACTCTCTTAAACTAAACTTGTTACTAATAGCATTTCTTGTGACAATTGGTAGACAAGTTAACTGAATTGTAACTTTGGTTGGTACACGAGTTGACTCATTTATGTTTTGTGTACTAAGAAAATCGGGGGCAGGTGGTAGACCACCAGGTTGTAGTTGACTAGATATGGCACGTAGTCTCCCGATATTAGAATACACGTCTGATTTGATGCGCTCATAGGGCGACAAGTTTTGTGCTCCAAAAGAAATACCGTTGTTGGTTGGGTATGCGTCAACAAAGTCTACATCTTGTGGGAATGTATGCGTGAAACTTGAGATCACAGCTGGATGCCAGTCAAATTGATACTGTCCAAACCCTCTGAGATAGACCAATGGAGGAGGAACTCCACGACTTGGGTTTTGATCTTGACCATAAAACATCTTTGTCACTGACTTGAAAAAGTGAATTACTGCTAGCAAGTAGTTTGCCTCAACCGAGTCTTGCGCTGTAAAGTCAGCAGCAATTGTAATGGCTTCAACTGCGCTGTTCTTATAAGTGTATATCTTATAGTTACTATGCGTAATGTCTTGTGCGTTATATCCAGCACTGTATACAATGTTGATTGATGGAGTGTAGGGAAAAAGAACACCATCAGTTGAAATCAACGGGGCAAGTATTCCTGGGTTGTGTGCTTTGTACAAATAATCTGCACTGGGTGCAAGAGACATTCTAAAACGCCAGTCAAGTGCTTGCGAGCCGATTGCGCTCTCCTGAAGAGGGTCAATAGGTGTTGGGCCGCCGTCTACTTCTGCTGCTTGCTCTTCTGCTGCTTGAGGTATAACTATTTTAGACTCGGTATGTGCAACACCATTGGCATCAATAGTTGTTACAATTTCTTCGCCAGTTTGCGGATTATAGTAGATGCTACTACCATCATCGAAGTATGTTGTATAAGGACCATTTTTCTTGTCAACAGTAGGGTCAGTCTTTGGGTCAACTGTAGTATCTTGTTGTTTTTTCTTTTTGTCGGCAAACGAATCGTCAGTTGCTAGTTGTTCGCTAAGTGCGTTGATTTCATCACTTGTTTTTGCAATAACGTTTGTTTCATAAGTATTTTGTTCTTGCAATGCTTGTTGATATGCAACACCGTCTGCTTGAGCTTCTGCTTCTAGTCTACTACGATTAGGATCGTTAGCCGGCGTTTTTGCAAGTGCTATAGCAGATTGTTCATATATCCGCTTAGTGCGCTCAGTTGTATCTTGAAGATAGTTTAAACGCTCTTGCTGTTCGTCTAACAGTCGTTGTTTTTCTGCTATCTGTGCTTTGATGTCTGCTGCTGTTGCCATGTTATTCCTCTAAGTACGATGCCTTTTAGTATTTAGCTAAATAAAAAGCATGATTTTCTTTACCATTCTTCCAAAACAGTTGACTTATCTTAGCAATTAAGATATCATGAGTTATTAACCTCAAAAAGAGCCTATGACCAATATACCAGCCAAGAAAAATTATTTAAACAACAAAGACATTCTCAAAGAAATTCATTTGAGTAAAAGTACTTTCTGTTCTTTCACAGACAAGACCTTTCATCAGTATGATTTCATCGTAGACTACGAGGATAACAACAACCTAGAACGTAGTCTTGAGTATATGATGAAGCCAGAGACTATACAACGAGCAAAAGAGGGCAGAGCCTATCGTCTAAGCAATCCAGTTGCTCCAGACGGTACAAAAATCAAAGTTGATAAAGTTGACCCAGACACTATCAACGTTGAAGACATTGTGTTCAGAGTCATGACATGGGATCATATTCCAGTTGCTCCGAAACAACCTCGCAAGAATTCCAAACCAAAAACAGCAAAAGAAATCATGGATTTTGAACCTGAAGAAAACTTGTTTGAAGATTTGGAAGACACAACACTAGCCAAAGAAATGGGTCTGGACGATATGGTTCATGTCAGACTGAACTTCCCTCCATTCCAACATTACAAGATCAATCAAAATAATTCTACTTTTTGTGTTGGAAAGTCACATTGGAAGGGCGATCTGGAAAGTGGGACATTCTCAAAAGATCATGGCCAAATTACAAATAAGTTAGCTACAATGTATCTAAAGCTATGCGAGAAGTACAGCTTAAGATTCAATTGGCGCGGTTATACGTATGTGGATGAAATGCGTGGTGCTGCTATTCTACAGCTTACCTACGTAGGTCTGCGATTTAACGAGGCCAAGTCATCTAACCCATTTGCATACTATACAGCAGCTATTACCAATTCATTTTGTCGTGTACTGAATACAGAAAAGCGTGTTCAGAACATTCGTGATGACATTCTTGAGATGGCTGGCTTGAATCCATCTTTTACTCGTCAGCATAGCAATGATCTTGGAAAGGAAAAAAAGCGCACTGAGTAGTTATCCAAAAGATTTGCTTTGTCTACTCGACTCATGTATAATCGACACATGACTACACTATTTAAGAAAGCAGCATTTTTCACGGACATTCACTTTGGAATGAAGAACAACAGTCTGCAACACAACGCAGACTGTTCAAACTTCGTCGAGTGGTTTATCAAAGAGGCAAAACAAGAGGGTTGCGAAACCTGTTTCTTCTTGGGCGATTGGAATCACAATCGTGCAGCCATCAACATTCAAACACTTCAATTCGGACTGAGAGCATTGGAAAAACTCTCAGTTGCATTTGACCATGTGTATTTTATCCCGGGTAATCATGACTTGTACTATCGTGACAAGCGTGATGTTCATTCGGTCGAGTGGGGTAAGCATCTTCCCAATGTTACCATTGTCAATGACTGGTTCTCACAGGGTGATGTAACCATTTCTCCGTGGGTTATTGGAGATGAATGGAAGAAATTCTCAAAGCTGTCAAACAAATACTTGTTCGGACATCTTGAACTCCCAAACTTTTACATGAACGCTATGATTCAGATGCCTGATCACAATGAGGTCAAGGCTTCGCATTTTTCTGGATTTGAAGAAGTCTATAGCGGGCACTTTCACAAGCGACAAGTGCAGCGCAACATCTGCTATATGGGCAATGCGTTTCCGCACAACTTTTCCGATGCTGGAGATGATGCTCGTGGTATGATGATCATTGAATGGGGCAAGGATCCTGAATTCCGTTCGTGGCCCAGTGCGCCGAAATTTCGTGTGTACAATCTGTCAAGTGTGCTAGATGATCCGGAGGGATTGTTGCCGCGTGATGGCTATGTCAAGATCAATCTTGACATTGATATTTCATTCGAGGAAGCGTCATTCATTCGTGAGAAGTTGATGCCTGAACACCACTTGCGAGAACTTACCCTAATTCCGGTCAAGACTACGCTTGAGGGTGATGGTACTGATAACTCTAATACTCAGTTTGAATCCATTGACTCTATTGTACAATCACAAATCGAAGAGCTACAAGATGGAGCATTCGACAAGAAACTATTGCTAGAAATTTATAGAAATTTATGAAGCACTTTGTATATAAAATCACTCATCAGTCAGGTCTATATTATATCGGGCGGCACTCTACTATTGATGAGAACGATGGATATCTTGGCTCAGGAGCATGGGTAACTGGCATCATTGATAAATCATCGTTGACCAAAGAAATACTCATCTATGCTGATGATATCGATGAACTGCTCACTTTGGAAGAAAAATATATCATTGAACACATCGATAATGATATGAACATGAACATTCTGTTAAGTTCAGGCGGGTTTAAGCCGGGCGTTGAGAACTTCAGTGATCCCGAATTGGTAAAACAAAAGCAGCGTGAGGCTAAACTTGGAAAATCTTGGGAAGAAATATTCGGAGACGTTAGAGCGGCTGAACTGAGAATAGAACGTTCTCAGCCACGAGGACCTATGTCGAACGAAAGAAAGCAGAATATTTCAAAAGCAAAAGAGGGCAAAAATCCACATGATTGGAGCGTAGAGTTGAGAAAGAGAGTCAGCGAAACAATGACTGGAAATATAACTCGTTCGGATGAGTTCAAGGAAAATCAAAGAAAGAACGTATCAGTCACGGTGACTTGTGATTATTGCGGTACAGTTGGATCAGGAATCGCAATGAGGCGTTGGCACGGAAATAATTGTAAACACAAATTAAATGAGAACACATGATAAAGATCAAAACCTTAACTGCTAAAAATTTTCTTTCAGTCGGAGCAGTAGTTCAGTCAGTTAATCTTGATAATAAAGATTTAACGTTGGTGCTCGGAGAAAATCTCGATTTGGGCGGGGATGGGGCAAAAAACGGAACAGGTAAAACCACGATACTTCAAGCACTGTCATATGCGTTATTCGGATCGGCTATTAACAGCATTAAACGTGACAACTTGATCAACCGAACCAATGCCAAGGCCATGGTCGTGACTGTCACGTTTACTGTTGATGATGTTGAGTATCGTATTGAGCGTGGACGTAAGCCTACGTTCTTGAAGTTCTTCGTGAACAATCAAGAACTTGAGAGCGAAGAGACCAATGACTCTCAGGGTGACAGTCGTGAAACTCAGGATGCTATTGAGCGTGTGCTGATGATGAGTTCTGATATGTTTCGACACATTGTTGGACTGAACACATACAACGAACCATTCTTGGCCTTGAAAGCCAATGATCAACGTACGATCATTGAACAGTTGTTGGGCATCACGATCTTGTCGGAGAAGGCAGAAGTGATCAAAGCACTGAACAAACAAACCAAAGACGAGATTACGGTTGAACAGTTTCGTATTCGTGCGGTCGAAGAGGCCAACAAGCGTATTCAAGAACAGATTGAGGGTTTGCAGCGCAGACAACGACTGTGGGTGAGTAAGCATGATGAAGATTTGAACACTCTTGTGGCTGAGTATGATCAGTTGAACTTGATCGACATTGCAGCAGAATTGCAGGCTCACAAAGACCATTCCATTTATCTTGCTTGTCTTGCGAAAAAAAATAATTACGACAACTTAGTTAAAAAACAATCGGTATGGAAGCAAACACGCTTTGATGATATCAAGGCACTGGGTGAACGTCTTGCTAAGCTAAACGCAATCGATATTGAGGCTGAATTACAGGCTCACAAAGACTTGGCTGTGTACAAACAAGAAGTAATCAAACAAGCGACTCTTGAAAAGGAGTTGAAACGTATTAACTCCGATCTTGAAAAAGAAAACAAACTCAGAATAAAACTGGGCAAAGAGATCACGACGCTTACCGAGAACAAGTGTTATGCTTGTAATCAAGATTTTCATGATGACAATCACAGTGCAGTGATGTTTGCAAAGACCGAAGCATTCGACGCATCAGTAGATCGTGAACATCAACTTGAAGCTGACAAACGTGCCGCTGAGGAGTTGACTTGGGCTGATATGATAGCCGAACCCGTGACTCATTATGCGACAGAAAGTGAGGCGATCAAGCATAGCTACACTGTCATAAACTTAAAGATAGAGATTGAGAACTTACGTCAAGCGGAAGACCCGTATGAACTACAGATTCTTGATATCTCTACGGACGAGATTGTGTGCGGCGAAGAACCAGTGACACACTACAAGACTGAAAATGAGGCTATCAAGCATTCGTCACGAGTTGAGTCACTCCTGGATCAGATTGCCAACAAGCACAGTGAGACTGATCCGTATGCCGAGCAGTTGGATGATATGACGAAGAACGCCGTTCAAGAGATTTCATGGGATCGTATCAACGAACTCACACGCATCTCCGGTCATCAAGAATACTTGATCGATTTGCTGACCAATAAGAAGTCGTTTGTTCGCAAGAAGATTATCGAACAGAACTTATCGTATCTTAATCAGCGTCTTGCACACTATTTGGATGCACTCGGACTGCCACACAATGTGCTGTTCATGAATGATTTGTCTGTTGAGATCACGGATCTCGGACGTCCGCTTGACTTTGACAATTGTAGTCGAGGTGAGCGTACACGCATTATTCTTGGACTGTCATTTGCTTTTCGTGATGTGTGGGAATCTTTATATTCCTCTGTCAATTTGTTATTCATTGACGAACTTGTAGACAATGGTCTGGATACGATTGGAGTTGAGAACTCAATCCATTTACTGAAAGACATGACACGTCGCAGAAACAAGTCAGTGTTCTTGGTCTCGCATCGTGATGAACTGACAAGCAGAGTGGGCAGTGTACTCAAGGTTGTCAAAGACGGTGGGTTTACTTCCTATGAACAAGCGGATGAGTTGGTAACATGACACGATTGCACGTTAGCGATCACGGGCGTGTACAAGTAAGTATGATCATATGGATGATCGAACACATTGGGCCATCTGACTCTGCACATTTTCACGGAGATGATTGGAACAAAATGAAAAGACACGTTGGAGATGATAAAATGTATACTCAAGCACAGGGTGATGGATGGGAAATAATGTACAGACTTAATGACGGTAGCTCGACAGATTGCAAGTATGGTATCTACGTTGATATCGAAGATGAAGAAAAGGCAGTCTTGTTTGCACTGAGTTGGCTATGAGCGACAATTTTAACATTCACATACAAGCATTGTCAAACTTGATAAGAAAAGTAACACCCAATATTATAGCGAATGATATCTGCAGCGTACAGCCTATGACTGGGCCTACTGGTAAGATTCATACACTGCGCGTACGCTATCCTGATGCCGTTAAGATGCGCGAGTTTGAACTTGTTGATGATGACAATTTCACTCAAGATGGTTGGTGCTTGATTGATGTGAGCTATACTGTTGCCGATTGGATAATAACAAATCCTGTTGGTCAATGGATTGCAGTTGAGAGTCATAGAGAACCTAGATACATTATCACTGAAGAACTATTTACTATGCTTGCATTGAGGTTTGGATAATGACAAAGATTCGCTTGAACCCAGGAGTGACTGTGAGTGAGATTGATTTTTCAGAGATTGTTCTTCCTATGCGCCCTGAACCCGATTTTAAACTGATTGATTCAAATGATACAGACTACGATGTTCCCAAAGGATATTGCGTGGTTGATACCAAACTTAAGGTATGCACTTGGATTGAGCAGTATCCGATTGATCAATGGAAACCCATTGACTCGCCTGTTAAACCAGCGTATCCATTGAATAGATCATACCCGTATCTTAGATACGTTATCAAAAACGAACTATTTACTATGCTTGCATTGAGGTTTGGATGATAGCAGCAGAGATACACACGGAAGATATGCCACACGGGGGACTTGAAGAGCGTATTGAATGGTGCATTAAACATTTTGGGCCCGAAGCATTGTACAGAGATTCAGTAGATGAGGACCGGCCGTGGATGTACCTGTATTCGGGACACACTCGTGGATTTTGGTGGTACTTTGCTCGTGAAGAGTATGCCACTATGTTTGCATTGCGTTGGATCTAATAAAATTTTTAGAATATTGAAAAGAGAGATAAGTAATAGCATGTCATCAAAAAGCAAAAACAAAGGTAGTGGGTTTGAACGTGAAGTTTCAAAGTACTTGAGTGATCTGTACGGCGAGAACTTCATGAGAGCACCCGGTTCCGGCGCCTATACAGGTGGCACGAATGCTCATCGTAAGCAGATACTTCACGAGGGACAAATCAGAAACTTCAAAGGGGACATTATTCCCGGACAAAGTTTCCCACTGTTCAACGCTGAGTGTAAGTTTTACGCGGACTTTCAGTTCCACCAGTTGTTCGACGAGTCTAAGCAATTAGAATCGTGGATTGAACAACTGATGGTAGCATCTGATCCTGACGATCTCAACATCTTAATGATGAAGTTCAATCGTAAAGGTCGGTATGTTGCTGTTCAAGCCAAGCATAAGTGGTTTGGAGGTCATAACTTTTCAGTGTATGACACCAAGGACTACGGAGTTTGGATGATCTGCACACTTGAATCGTTCTTTGCTCACAACAAAGAAAAGGTCAAACAACTTTCCTCAAATCAAAATATTACTCAACCGTGCGAACCGTCGAAGGAAGCACTACATCTTATAACACATCTCACATAAAACTCTCGTTGATACATTTAAAATACACATATGCACTGTAACAGAAAAGATATTGCTCGTTGGAAAAAGTACTCTGCGCTTAGAAAGCGTAATGAGAAACTGCAGGAAGACAAGAAGAACTGGATTAAATCCACTCAGCTTGGTCCTGATCCAACAAAACCCAAAACCATTCGAGTCATTAAGCTCGACGGTTCTGTGCAAATTATCGAAAAGAAGTAAGAAGTAAAACGTAACAAACCAGGGGCCATGACTTAGCCCTCTGATTCTCGAAAGAGAAGTCTGCTTGTATCAAAGCAGATCGACATACCCTTAGTCTACGGAATAAACGACAGGTAAGATGGTTATATTAGCGTGAGTACATTATTGCGCTGAGTGTTAACCGGGTTAATGTGATAAACACCCTAAAATTATCTTACCCCATGTAAAGAGCACTATCGGATAGTGAGTACCTACCACTATTGATTCTGGATGGAATTGAAAAACCGAACGTGATAAACAACCTTTACAGCTATTAGATTAGCAGTGGCAGGTCGATATACTATCAAGGGCAGTTCCCATGAGAACATAAGCTGGCTTGCAGAATTTTTACTCTGTAAGTTAAAGCTATGTTTGTTACTCACTTCAATATCTATCAGTACTAGTTCATATTTAGTTAGATATAAACAGGTTATCTCGCTTCGCTCAATAACCGGTCTCTGTCACAGTTCGCTGCGCTCACTAGGTGACCAGAGACAGTTTTCTCATCTAATATTTCAAGCCGACATAGAAAAATGCCTGATCACCGTTAGGTGTCAGGCGAATGAACGGAGTTCATTCCTCTTAGAAGAATGGTAATTTTGATTTCTTAGTAGTTTCCAAGTTCTCGTCAATTAGTTTATTGATTGCATCGATTTCTTTATGACTCATGTTCATGATGTCGTCATAGGTAACACCACCTCTCATATACCAAGATAACTTAATGGCATTGATCGGTATGCTCATGCGTTCTTTTTCCATATCATCTGTCAGCTTCTTGATCTCGTCATGATCAAGACTAAGAAGCCTTATTCGAAAAAATCGGTAGCGTTCATAATGATTCTTTGATCATACTTATGTTGACAATTAGGGCATGTCACGTCAATGGGTTTCAATTCGTTCTTTTCTCTTAATGCAATGCTATGATCTTTGATCAAATTTGATGTATTCTTGTCACAGTTGTTCAAAAAGTCAATGATAAAAGTCTTGTCACTGACTTTTGTTTCTGGAGTTTGAATATAGTCAATGGTCTGAGCAATGATTTCAATGACTAACTTGTTTAATCTACCAATACTTTCTGCCATAATAGTACGTTTTTGCTCTTCATCTTCTACGTTGCTGATTGCAGCCAGTGTTTTTTGAATCTCAAACTGCTTCAAGCTGTTGTCATTAGTCTCTTTGTACGTCAGAGCCTTGAACTTGATCAGCAACTCACGCACTGGCAATGGTTGTTCGTAGTCTACGTCAACGATGCTGGATAAAATAGGCAGCAAGTCAATGTCATATTTGGTATCCTCTGAGCAAGAAGGGCATATCGAATGAATCTCCATGACACCATCGCTGCTAGCAGCTTTGACTGCAATGATCACGGCATCCATATCAATACTGTTCAGCTTCCATGGATTCAAGATGTTTGGAACACAGCTTTTGATCAGATCAACGATAGCAGCACCATTGAACAGACCGTCAGGTGTACGCACTGTCATTTCGTCAATGGCAGTCATAGGGTATACTGGCAGTTCACGATTCTCTGGAATGTTGACCACGCCTGCTTCATAGTACTTTCCATCGCTGGGAAGTTTGAAGTACATGCTTGGACGACGAAAATATTGTTTGAGTGGATTATTGGCTAACATTGTTGTTCCTTTTGAACACGAAAAATAACAGACTAAATACATTAAGTGGATTAGTCTATAGTTCACTATTTAGTGAGATAAAATGACCGATAAAAATTTAGGCGAAGAAGCGTTAAATTCACAACTGTTGCGTGATTTAGAAGCAAGTGCCGGCAATGCTGCCAAGCAAGAAGGCATGTTATCGGCTGCAGAAAAAGCACTGGCTCAACGAGTAACAGAACAAACTGCTGCTCAACAACAACTTGCTGACAGTATACACTTAGCTTCAGTCAAGCTTGTATCATTTGGCACCGGTCTGGGAAACAATGCTGGAAATGATTTCAGCAGCATGAACAAAGTCATCGACGCAACTACCAAAGTAATGGGTGGTTTGATGAGTATGATCCCATATGTGGGCGGTGCTCTTGATGGAATCGCAAAAGGTGCAGGTGAAGTTGCAAAGTTCATGGTCACAACGTTTGCAAAAGCATACGGAAACTTTGAAAAACTCAGTGACACTGGGATCGTCACCACATTTCATGATTTTAAACTTAACTCTGACGCAACCGGACTAACATTTGCTGATACTACTAAAATAATGGGTCAGTATAGTAAAGAGATAGCTCGGTTTGGAGGTAGCGCACTTGCTGGAGCAAAACGTTTTCAAGTAATAGCAAATGACAGCAAAGATGTATCTATAAAATTTCAAAAAATTGGTATTTCTGCTGCGGATTTTTCTGATTTTCAGCTTAACTACATCAATCAGCAAACACTTGCTGGACGTACTCTTAGTCTATCCGACAAACAGATTGTAGATGGCACAAAATCTTACATTGAACAGCTGGATGATCTGGCTAAATTGACTGGTAAAACAAGAAAAGAACTTCAAGAAGAGTTGAATTCTAGAATGGGTAACGCTAGATATCTTGCAGGTATTACTCAACTACCAGCGCAGATAAAAAAAACAGTCGATCAAGTTCTAGTAATGGGAACTCAACTTGCTCCGGAAATCGGTGACTCGTTGTTAGAGCTTATTTCTACAAATGGTATTGGATATTCAGATGATGCAAGCAATCTAAGATTAGCATTGAGCATGGGAGGACTTAACAATCAATTCTTTGAGGACATTAAAAAAGGAAAATATACTCCAGAAGAAGCGACCAATATGATAGACACTGCATTAGGAAAATACTCAGAATCACAAACCCTAATGACCAGTGCAGTTGGAAGTGCATCAGCACAAACAAGATTTGTAGTTGAAGGACGAATGGCGGCAATACGACAATTAAAACGCTACACAGGGCAACAAAATGATATAGCAAAAGATCGTCAAAAAGTCATTGATTCGACTGATGATGCAAATGATGCGGCGGCTAAAACACGTCGCTCTATGTACGGAACTACTCGTAACATTGATGCACTTGCTACTAGTAGTGAAACAATGACAAAAATTATGAATGGTATGGCAGATGGAATCAATACCGTTACTGAAGAGTTGTACAAATTTTTAGGAGATGAAGTTCCGGAATACATCAAGCTACAACGTGAAGAAAACAAAAAGCAAACTGAAGTCAATTTGATGCGTCGAGACTTGAACAAGCAGTTAGAACTTGAAGCAAAATTAAAAACGGTTGATCAGAATTCAGAAGAAGCGTTCAAAATCAAGGATCAATTGAACACCATATGGGCTAATCATGTAGGTTTATTTTCGGGAACTCTTAAAGAACAACTTGTTGTAGCTCAAAAAGAACTAATTGATCTAAACACTCGTAGAGTATTAGCAGAAAAGAAAGAACTAGATCCCAAGTCATCTAGTGCTGCTTCTACTAGTGGAACATCAAGTGGAACTCCTACTAGTGGAACATCAAGTGGAACTCCTACTAGTGGCACATCAAGTGGAACTCCTACTAGTGGCACATCAAGTGGAACTCCTACTAGTGGTACTACGGGCACATCCGGAACTCCAGGAACGCCAGGATCATCTGAGGCGTCGCAAAGTACCACTGCATCTTCTGCGACAACGGGTGCATCCGGGCCATTGCCCACAACTGTCGGAACAGGACCAGAGGGTTGGTTACAAGTATATGCTTTAGCAAAAGCGGCGGGAGACAAATATCCAGAGGTGACAGCATCGCAATGGGCAGTAGAGTCCGGATGGGGCAAACACATGTCTGGTAAAAATAACCCGTTTGGACAAAAAGCAGGTTCACAAGAGCCGGGTACTGTAGTCTCAACGAGAGAAGTTGTTAACGGTCGCTCGGTAATGATGGATCAAAAATTTAAAGATTATTCTAGTTCTCTTGAGGCAATCTCAGAACACGTTAGACGTTGGTCTCCAAAATATTCTACTGCTAAGTCTCCCGAAGAAGCTATCTCAATGATAGCAAGACAATATGCAACTGGTCCGGACTATGCTAATTTGGTTTCTCAAATAATCAGACAACAAAAAAATGCAATTCCGACAGCATCGACAGCTTCGTCTGTTGCCGCTGCGCCCTCTGCTACACCAGTAGGAGCAAACTTAGGAACTTCAGGAGCGGTTCAAGTCAGTGGGTCTTCAACTGGATACACAGCGGCGCTGGCCGGAACTGCTATGGTAATTCCTGCAAATTCTGGATCAGAAGCTTCCGCGGTTGCACAACAAACGAGTTCTACGGCAAATCATCTAAAAATTGCTAAACTCGTGAGTAGTAGACTTGACAAAGCTATTGATATTACTCAACAACAGACCAGAGATACTAGAGCAACAGTTAATATATAAAGGAAAAAATAATGGCCGATAATGAAACATCTTCGCTGATATCCGATCTCAATAGACAATTGGGTGCATTGTCAGGCGCAGTTGGACAGGAAATAAAAACAACTGGTCTTCTCAGCGACGAATATCGTGCAGAGACAGCTCAAACCAAGGCAATGACAAAGGCTCAGAAAGAGCTAGCAGATTCAATTCAAAATGCAACAAAGAGTGTTCTTGGATTTGCCAAGACACTACAAAACGGAAATGGAAGCTTCCAGCCCTTAGAAGATGTGGTCAGCATGACAACAAAAGCACTGGGTGGTCTGCTTGGCAAGATACCGTTTGTCGGTGGTGCTCTTGAAGGCTTGACAAAAGGCGCTGGCGAAGTTGCCAACATGATGATTCAAACATACGATAAGGTGTACAGTTCGTTTGAAAAACTGAGCGATAGTGGTGTTGTCGAGTCATTTGACGCACTGAAGTTAACTGCTCGTGAAATGGGCATGTCAATTACCGGAGCTGCTGACGTACTTCAACAACGCAGCAAAGAACTTGCTTTATTTGGAGGAAGTGCCCTTCAAGGTACAAAGATGTTAAAAG